>Ga0210018_1000580_pt1 | contig 18660 bp, 16 predicted proteins | sample CryGeyCG2014_010_2_FD_183967 | JGI IMG/M metagenome (GOLD analysis project Ga0210018, IMG submission 183967) | Groundwater microbial communities from aquifer - Crystal Geyser CG09_land_8/20/14_0.10 (SPAdes) (version 2) | ecosystem: Environmental > Aquatic > Deep subsurface > Groundwater | place...
TTTAAGATTTCGGAATATGATAATCCTCTTTTTCTGAGCTTTATTGCTTTTTCTTTTTCCTTAAGTTTTAGTATCATGAACCACGATTTAATATTTTTTAATTATATCATCGTGGTTCAAGTAGTGCAAGCCTCAATTATCGCTAATTCCAAAGGTAATTGGGGAATTGGCGAATATTTCATTTTGTTTTCGGCCTTTAAAAAAAGATTCAAAATTTTTCTGAGTTCTTCTTCTTTAAAGATTTCTGCTTGTTCATTTAGTTTTTGGAGTTCTTCCTTGGTTAAACCGGAAATGATTGGATTGTCATCAATGCCCATTATTTTTAAAATTAGTGCTTTTCTCAAATAGTTAATCAGGGTTTTGGCAAATTCTTCTAAATCTGAACCTTTTTCTACAATCTCATTTAAAAAATTTATCGCTCCAGAAGAATTTTTTTGACACAAAAACTCAGTAAATTGGCTTACTAGTTCTATTTCAACTAACCCTAGCAAATCTTTAATATCTTCAACCTTAATTTCTTTTCCTCCGTAGAGAGTAAAAACTTGGTCTAATAAACTTTCGGCATCCCTGAATGAACCCTCGGAATTGAGAGCTATTAACTCTAAGGCTGGCTTTTCTATTCGAACCCCTTCTTTTTCAGCGATTCGCTCCAATTTTTTCATAATTTCTGGCAAAGTTAATCTTCGGAAATCAAATCTTTGGCATCTGGAAACGATTGTCGGAATCATTTTATGAATTTCAGTTGTAGCCAGAATAAAAATAGCATGAGCCGGTGGTTCTTCCAAGGTTTTCAAAAGGGCATTGGCCGCTTCCCTTGTTAATTGATGACTTTCGTCTATTATAAAAACTTTATATTTTGACTTTGTGGGCATAAATCGAACTCCATCTATCAATTCTCTTGCATCATCAATTCCCCGATGAGAAGCAGCATCAATCTCCATTAAATCCATCGACCTTCCTTCCATAATTTCAAGACAAGAAGTGCATTTGTTACAAGGTTCAAAATCCCGAGCTTTAGCGAAGGGGGAAGAAGAAGATTTATCTTCTTCGCCCTCGCCTTTTTTTCGATTTTGACAATTTACTGCTTTGGCAAAAAGTCTGGCAATTGTCGTTTTCCCACTCCCTTTTGGTCCAGCAAATAAATAGGCGTGAGAAATCATTCCACTGGAAATGGCGTTGGTTAAAGTTCTAACAATGTGTTCCTGGCCAATAAATTCAGCGAAAGTCTGTGGTCGATATTTGCGGTATAAAACTAATGACATATCACTTTTTAAATACTATAAATTTGTAACCTAGAAAATTCCAAACTGAGGTTACAATCGAGGCAGCAATTGCTCCAATATTTGCCCAGATTTTTAGTGGACTGCCAAACAAGGGTCCAATTATATTAACTATCCAAGAAGCAATCCCTACATTTATTCCTAGGCCCACAAGAGTAACAACCAAAAATTGACTAAATTCCTTGCCAACCCCTATCATTTCCAATTTTTCAAAAGCCCAAAATTTATTTCCCCAATATTTAGCAAAAGTAGCCACTAAAAAGGAAGCTGTAATAAAAACCGAATAAAAACCTCCCCTGACGACTCCGAAAATCAACATTAGGAAATTCAGTACTCCCAAATTAACTAAGGTAGCTAAAACGCCGATTAGAAAAAATTTAGCCGCTTGAAAGACAAAGAAAAACTTCTTTCCAATGAAATAACAGATCCAAAGCCCAATCAAAGCTAAAGGAGGAAGCAAAATCGGCAAAATCCAATTCAACAATTTCACCTCTCTTCCATAACCTCTCAAAAGCCCATAAAATAACCAGGCAACTCCCTCTCCAGCCAGAAGAGCAAAAATTATATCGATTTTCCTCATTTTCATATTTTACCAATTAGAAATTTTAAATCAAGTACACCCAGTAGTAGAAGTTCGACAAGGTTTTTCTGAAAGAAAAACCTAAACATCGCGTCAGCGAGTCGAACTTTCACTACTGGGTACAAAATAAAAAAGAGCGATTTTTTCGCTCCTTGTGAGTAGTTTTATGTCCAGAATTTTTACTAAGTTTTTGTAACGATTTCTTATTGTTACTTCGGTAACTCCGGCAGTCTCAGCAATATCTTTTTGAGTAATAGGTCCTCCCCAGCGTCCTTTTTTCTGTTCGTTATTCTCCAAACAGGCAATGTACAAAGCAGCGGCAGCTAAACCCATAGGATCTTTACCAGGTCCATATTTTTTTTCTTTTGCTTGATGCAGGATTTTTGCAGCTCTTCCTTGGGACTTTTCAGAAATGCCAATTTTTTCAGCAATCTTTGAAATACAGGTTACCGAATCTGAAACAGGCATTTGCATCTTAAGTTCTTTAAGTATTAATCGATAACAACGAGCAATATCTTTTTTGAATAATGGATTACCTTCGCTAATTTCCTTAATAGTTCTAGGAAGTCCACTATCTCTGCAGGCAGCATAAAGAGCAGCCCTAATCATAGCATTAATATTTCTGCCACGAATAAGACCTTTTTCTATCGCCTTGCGGTAAATAACCGCTGCCATTTCTTTTACCGGTGGCGGGATAGTTAGTTTATCTTTTAGACGATCAAGTTCATACATTGCTTGAGCTAAGTTTCTATCAACTGATGTGTGAACTCTTGAACGGATTTGCCATTTTCTTAAACGCCACATTTGGGCTCGAGTAGCTAGCGGAAGTTTTCTTCCAAAGGCATCATAATTCACACCAAAAGGACCTCCCCCTACGTCAGTAGATAAACCTTTATCATGGACAGCGTAAGTCGTTGGCATTCCAACACGAGTTCTCGAAACTTTTTCTTCATCAGTAAAAGCTCGCCATTCTGGGCCTTTATCTATCATCTGTTCTCTAAGTACTAATCCGCAATCACCGCAAACAGTTTCGCCCGAGTCATAATCATGAATCAGGTTTTGACTCTCGCATTCTGGACAGCGTCTTCCTTTTTCCATTCTTTTTCACCTCCTTTTTAGTTCTAAAGAGCAATTTTTCTAAACTAATAATAAAATTTAAATAAAATTTTGTCAAATTATTTAAAAAACAGTATAATAAACAGTAATCCCCCGACCCCCGCTCCAGACACCTTCGGTAGGGGCCCGCGAAAGCGGGAGGGTGGTGGGTGGGTAGTAGTCTGGCGCTCGCCTCCGGCTCGCTGTTTTTCCACCACGGGGGATTCTAAAAACTATGTTAAAACTTTTTAATTCCCTAACTCGGAAAAAAGAAATTTTTAGACCGAGAGAAGGCAAAAAAGTAAAAATGTTTGTCTGTGGCCCAACTTGCTATGACTTTTCTCACATTGGTCATGCCAGGACTTATATTGTTTTTGATATGATTTCAAAATATCTGAGAGAGAGAGGATACGATGTTTTTTATTTGCAAAATATTACCGATGTTGATGATAAAATTATTGACCGGGCGATTGAGAAAAAAGTTTTTTGGAGAGATTTAAACAGGAAATTTGAAAAAGAATATTTAAAAGATATGAAAGCCCTGAATATAAATAGTGTAACGAAATATGCCAGGGCGACAGAGCATATTAAAGAAATCATCAGTCAGGTTAAGAAACTTTTAGAAAAAGGTTTTGCTTATCAAATACCCGAGCTTCCGAAAGGAGCGAAGGGTGAAGATGAAGGTAACCTTCATCGACTTAAAGATGGGATTTATTATGATATTTCTAAATTTAAAGATTATGGAAAATTATCAAAAAGAACAGTTTTGCAAGCGGAGGATGCTGTCTCAAGAATTGACGAAGCAAAAGAAAAAAGAAATAAAGGAGATTTTTGTTTGTGGAAGTTTTCTAAACCCGGAGAGCCAAAATGGAAAAGTCCTTTTGGTTGGGGAAGGCCGGGTTGGCATATTGAAGATACAGCCATTACTGAAAAATATTTTGGAGCGCAATATGATATTCATGGTGGAGCTAAAGATTTGATTTTCCCCCATCACGAAGCTGAAATTGCCCAAATGGAGGCAATCTCTGGAAAAAAGCCGACGGTCAAATATTGGCTTCACACTGGATTTTTAACAGTCAAGGGGCAAAAGATGGCTAAATCTCGCGGCAATTTTGTTACTATAAAAGATTTTTTAAAAACTCATCCTGCCCGAATTCTAAGGTTCTTTGTCCTCAAAACTCATTATCGCTCCCCTATTGATTATAGTGAAAAAGAAATCGAACAAGTTAAAAGACAGCTAGAAAGAATCGATGAATTCATAGATAAAATCAAAAATTTAAAAAATACAAAAAGAGTCAAAGAGGTAAACCTCTTTTCCACCTCAGCTTACGCTTCGGTGTTTGAAGAAGCACTGGAAGATGATTTTAATACGCCAAAAGCAATCGCTATAATCTTTGATTTAGTAAATAGGGGCAACTCTTTAATTGCTCAAAATAAATTAACCCGGGCCGATGCCAGAAATATTTTAGAGTTTTTAAAAAAAATTGATAAAGTTTTTAACTTTATTTTTTGGGAAAAGCCAAAAGAAAAAATCCCTGGGAATATTTTAAAATTGGTTAAAGAAAGAGAAAAATATCGCCAACAAAAAAAGTGGCAGAAAGCCGACGAAATCAGGAAAAGAATAAAAGAAATAGGTTATTGGATTAAAGACACAAAAGAGGGACCAAAAATAAAACCCCGTAGTGAAAATTTGACTGCCTTCGGCAATTAAAATGTTTTGTTTTACAAAACATTTGTCAAATTTCTACTACGGGGTAAAAAAATTATCTTAGCCAGTCTAAAATATCTTTTTGAAGCACTGCATCTACCTTGTTTAATATTGCCTTTAGAAAAAGGAGCTTTTGTGGCCTTTTTTCTTTTTGTTTTTGACAAAATTGATAAAAGTCTAAAATCCTATCAGCAATTTTTGGCCAGGAATATTTTTTTGCTTGGCCAATACCCCATTCACCCATTTCTTTTCTTAATTTTGGATTTTTGATTAAAATTTCAAGTTTCTGAGCTAATTCTCGGAAATTTCTTGGTTTGGCTAAAAACTTCTCTCCCTTTTTGTCTTTTAAAAATTCTCTATAACCATCATTGGCAAAGGCAACAACCGGTTTACCACAAGCCATTGCCTCCAATAAAACTATTCCAAAACTCTCTCCAAATATTGCCGGACTACAAAATATGTCGCAACTTGTATAATAAGAAACGAGTTCCTTTCCCGTTTTTTTCCCCTCAAAATAAACCTCTTTCAAATTATTTTCTTTGACATAATTTTCGCAATCTTTTTTTAACTCCCCCTCTCCAACTATTATTAATCTTAACCCCCCACCAAAATTTGGTGGGGGGGAAAATTTTTTCTTTAATATTTTAAACGCTTTTAATAAATAAATTAACCCCTTTCTCTCTTCGATTCGACCAATAAATAAGATGTTAATTTTGCCAACAGAGAACTTTTTTAATTTAGGAATCTTGGGGTTGAATTCTTCCAAATCTATTCCATTAGGAATGATTCTTTTAGGACCTTTAAAATTTTTAAAATATTTTAAATTTAGTGGAGCCACTCCAATTATTCCATCGATTTTCCATTGGCAGATTTTATTTAAGAGATAAAGAAGACCGGGAAATCTTTTTAAAAATTTACTTCCTTCAATGTTGGAATGAAAGGTTAAAATGTTCAAAGTATGAGAAGTAAAAGGAGATGCCAGAATTTGTAAAACCGAAGGAAAACCAAAATTATGGAGATGAAGAATGTCAAATTTTTCTTTTTTTAAAGTTCTTTCGATAGATAGGGGATTAAAATTTATGTCAAAATCAGATTGAGTTCCGCCAAAATTTATGGGAAAAGAAGTTCCCAATAAAATAACATCCTTGCCATAATTTTCTCGCCAATTTCTCCGAGGAACAATAATTTTTGTTTCAATCCTTCTCTTTTTGAATTCTCCATATAATCCCAAAATATGTCTTTTGACACCTCCTGGTTTATAGAAAGAATGAAATGAAATTAAGCCAATCTTCATACCTATTGCTAAATCTTCAATGTTTTGTTATATTATACTTGATGCCAGAAAATTCGCCAAACTTTGCCTTACCTGAAAAATTACCTCCTCAATCAATTGAAGCCGAACAATCTCTTTTGGGTTCTTTGATGCTTGGCAAAAATGTCATAATTAACGTGGCTGATTTTTTAAAACCGGAGGATTTCTATCGAAAAACGCATCAGGAAATCTACTCAGCTTGCCTGGAACTTTTCCAAAAAGGTGAGCCAGTTGACATCTTATCAGTTTCCAACCGATTGAGAGAAAAAAATCTATTGGAGGAAATTGGCGGAAATAGTTATTTAACCGAATTAATCAATTCTGTCCCAACCCCAAGCCATGCCCTAAATTATGCCAAAATTGTTCACCGGAAAGGAATTCTAAGGGATTTGATTGCTGCCTCGCAAGAAATTGGATTAATAGCCTTCGATGAAACTGAGGATACGGATGGCATTTTAGATAAGGCAGAGAAAAGAATTTTTAGTATTGCTCAAAAAGGTCTTACTCAAGAATTTGTACCAGTAAAATCAACCCTGGTAGATGCTTTCGAAAGAATTGATAAATTATCTAAGCATCAAGGTGGTCTCCGCGGTCTACCAACTGGCTTTACTGATTTAGATAATATTTTGGCTGGTCTGCAAAAATCTGATTTGATAATCTTGGCCGCGAGGCCAACGCTTGGGAAAAGTGCCTTAGCCTTAAATTTTGCTGCCAATATTGCCATCCATCAGAAAGTTCCAGTGGGAATGTTTTCTTTAGAAATGTCTCGTGATCAAGTTGTAGATAGATTAATTTCTAGTCTAGCTGGAGTTGACTTATGGAGATTAAGAACTGGCAGATTGTCTGCTGAAGGTGAAGACAATGATTTCACCCGAATTCAACAGGCCTTGGGAATTTTATCCGAAGCCCCCATTTATATTGACGATGCCGCCTCTCCCACTGTTTTACAAATGAAAGCAATGTGTCGGAGGTTACAAGCAGAAAATGGTATGGGTTTAGTTGTTATTGATTATTTGCAATTAATGGAACCCGTAAATCCTTATGCCAATCCTGTCCAGCAAGTTTCGGAAAATTCGAGGGCTTTGAAAGCTTTAGCCAGAGAACTCAATATTCCAGTTTTGGTTGTTTCTCAGCTGTCAAGAGCAGTTGAACAGAGGTCTCCCCAGATACCGAGATTATCTGATTTGAGACAATCTGGCACGATAGAACAAGATGCGGACGTGGTGATGTTTATTTACCGGGAAGATCGCTATCGACCCGAGACTTCTCGAAAAGGAATTGCCGATATAATTATTTCTAAACACCGAAATGGTCCGGTTGGTCGAGTCGAACTTTATTTTGATGAAAGAAGTGTAACATTTAGAAATTTAGAAAAAGGAGTTGTCTCAGAAGAAGAAATATGAATTATCCCCCATCTGTTAAAAAACTCATTGATTTATTCTCTAAATTTCCTACGGTTGGGCCGAGAACTGCTAGCCGTTTTGTTTTTTATTTATTGAGATTATCAAAGGAGGAAATTGAAGAGTTAATAAATTCTATTTCTAATCTTAAAAAAACAGTAAAAATCTGCTCTTTTTGTTTTAACCCATTTGAGGGTGAGGAAGAATTTTGTCCAATTTGCTCAAATCCTAGCCGAGACAGAACTTTGCTTTGTATTGTTGAGAAAGAAACTGATTTACTTTCAATTGAAAAGACAAAAAAATACAGGGGCCTTTATTTTATTTTGGGCGGAACCGTTTCAAGATTAAAAAAAGCAGATATTGAAAAATTAAGAACTAAGGAATTAGAAGAAAGAGTTAAAAATCACCCCGAAATTAAAGAAATTATTATTGCTATAAACCCAACGGTCCAGGGAGAAGCTACCGCTCTATATCTGGAACGACTTTTAAAACCTTTTCATAAAAAAATCACCCGGCTTGGCCGGGGTTTACCAGTAGGTGGAGAGTTAGAATACGCAGATGAAGAAACCTTATCTTCTGCTTTAGAAGGAAGGAAATAATTCTACATTCTATTTTCTAAATTCTAGATTCTATTTTAGTTATTTCCACTTCGGTAAAGGGCTGCCTATGGCCCTTTTTTAATTTATATCTTGTTTTTCTTCGATATCTGAAAACGATTATTTTTTCTCCTTTTGCCTGTTTCAAAATTTTTCCAATTACTTTCGCTTCTTTAACCAAAGGGTCTCCAATTTCTAATTTCTTTCTTTTTTCCAAAAGCAAAACATCCTTGAAAGTTATTTCTTTTCCCTCTTTACCCTCGATTTTCTCAATTTTTATTTTTTGACCTGGCGAAACCAAATATTGTTTTCCACCGGTCCGAATTATTGCTAACATATTCCATTTATTCTTCCAATTTTTTCCTTTCCTCTGAAGGTTTTATTTGAAGCTCATTGATTGAAGCCCTAATGCGGCTGAGCATTTGTTTATACTCCAAATAGGCATTTTGAACCATGGTTGTTCCTCGATAAATTTTATTTTCTAAAATATTTTCCATTTCGTCTAAATTTCTGGAAATTGAAATTAAATGATTTTTCAAATTTTCAACATCAATTGAAATTGCATATTGAAGATGGAGCCGATACATATACAAAACCAGCGGCAAAACCATTGAGTAGGGCATCAAAATAACATCTGATTCCCTGGCTCTCAAATGAGCTTGGCTGCAAACGCTATAAACTGAATCAGGAACAGCCGCAATGGCTTGAGACCAGGTCAGGGCTGGATCAATATATTGTTTTACTTCTTTGATTCTCTTTATCGTTTCTTTTTCGATTTCCTCAATTATTTCCTTTCTCCTTTTCGGTTCGGATTCTTTTTCTAATTCCAAAAGCAAGTTACCGGCTGGCCATTTTGAGTCAATGGGAATTCTTTTATTGTTTGGCAAAATTAAGGCAAACTCCACCTTTTTTCCGCCAACGCTAAAATTGCTATCTATCATTTCTTGGGGTAATTTTTTGAAGGTTTCTCTTAAAATTTCTTCTCCTGAAATCCCTTTGGCTGATGTTCCAGCAATAATTTCATCTACTCTCTTTATTCTCTCTAAAAATTCTACTTCTTTTTGTTCTCTGATTTTGTCAGCTCGTTTTAAATCCTCTAACAAATCCCTCGTTTTTTCGAGACCATTCTTTAAATGGTCCTGAATTTGAGTGCCCAAAGACAGTTTTTCTTTAATTTCCTGAAGATCCTGGGCCTGCTGTAAATTTATTTGGGACTGTTGACCCAATTTTTCACTAATTTTTAAAATAAAATAAATAAAAATTCCAACTCCGCCAATCAAAACCAAAAAAAATAAAATTTCATTCATTAACTAATATTAGCACTACTTAGCTAAAATTTCAACTAAAACAAAAGTAAGATAAATTCCTAATAAAAAGATAGCTTCTCTTTTGGTGATTTTTCGGTCGGTTCGAATAAAAAAGAGGAAAAAAAGAGCAGAAATTATTAAAAAGATTCGTCCAATGGCAAATGGTGAAAAATCAGAAATTTTAATCGGACAGATCAAGGCAACAACTCCCAAAACAAGAGTGGCAGTCATAATGACCGAGCCCATAACATCTCCGATTATTAGCCAATCTTGGCCTCTTCGAGCTGCTTCTAAAGTAAAAGAAAGTTCTGGTAAGGCAGTACCTAAACCAACAACTAAAATACCAATTAAGCTTAAGGGAAAATGTAAATATTCTGAGAAAAAGATGGCTGATTTAACAATACCTTGAGCAGATGAGAGTAATAATAAAATAGAAAAAAAGAGTAAGATAACATTCTTTAAAAAAAACCTTAAACTCAACCTTTCTGGGAGGCCGTCGTAAACTTTTGTAAACCTTTCTCTTTTTTGAAAAAGCCAGGCAAGGTAAATCAAAAAAGTAATTAATAATAAAATTCCGTCTGGTCGGGAAAGAATGCCATCTTGAATCAATAATAAAGGTAAAATAGCAACCCCTATTGTAAAAATAGAACTTCCTTGAACTGTCCGACTGGGAACAGATAGTCCCATTTTTGAAACTAAAGCAGATAAAGCCACAATTAAAGTAAGGTCAGCGATATTGGTTCCAACAACATCTGAAAAGGCAAGCTCAGGAACATTATTTAAAGCCGAAATTATATCTACAAAAAAATTGGGGATAGTGGTGGCAAAAGCTACAATAAAAAATGAGACAACAAACTCTTTCCAGCCCAGAAATTTAGATATCCTTGTTAAGGCATCAACTAAAAAGCGACTTGACCAAAACAGTACCGCGAAGGAAGCCATAAAAATAAAAATATAATATAAAAGCATAATTTAAAAATTATTTCAAAAAATAAATTATCTCATAAATAATACCAACTAAAAATATTAAAATTAAAGGATAAACTAAGATTTGTTTGGGTTTTATTTTTTGGTACATTAACAAAATTAAAACCCCATCAATCCCCAGCATTACTCCGCCGACAAAAGAGATTATTGGGATAAAATGCTTTAGACCAATCAAAAATAAAATAATGGGTATAAAACAAGTGATTAAAAAAGCTAAATTTTTTTCTATTTTTAAATCATACCAAAAAACTTTTTTTAGAGTTAATCCCAGGGCAATAAAGGAAGTAAAAGTGGTTAATATCCCAAATAAAAGCATTGGAAGAACTATTCCCTGACCTAAACTATCTCGTAAGCCAATTAGAGCTGATTCTGTTGTTTTCTGCCCAGAAATTCCAACAATTGAAAAAATAAATAGAAGATAAAATATTACAGGGATTAGAATAGAAATCAAAATTATTTTTGATAATAATTTTTTCTTTTCCCCTAACATCTCTTCTACTTCAGGAATTAAGGCCGCTCCCCATAAAGAAAATAAAATTGGTCCGTAGGGCAAGAAAATTTGGGAAAAATCTAAACGAGGGAAAAGATTGGTTGTTTTAAATTGCGAAAAACCTCTTAAAAAGATTAAAATTAGGATCATTAAAAAAGCGATTAAATCGAAAATTTCCACTTTTGAGATAATTTTTATTCCAAAAAAAATCAAAATTGACCCTACCGCCCAATAAAAAATAGTCCAAATTATGGAATTTCCACCCAAAATTGGCAAAACTAATTCTGTTAAAAATTCACCGCCAACAATTAAATAGGCTAAAATTGCGCCAAAGGTTCCCAAAATTGTTGAAATTAAAGCTATCCTCTCACCCCAGTTTCCCAAATGAAATTTAGCAAATCCGGGAAACCGTTTGAGGTCAGGGGTTCTCAAAGATAATTCACCAAAAAACAAATGAACTAAAGTAACTAAAATTCCCAAGATTAAAAAATAACCCAACATTATCCAGAAACCGACCTTAGAAGTAATATAAGGTAAGGCAAAGAATCCAACCCCAATAATCGTTCCAGAAAGAGTGGCTATAGCATAGATAGATTTAGACATATTCTTTTTTAACTATGAAGTACCATTTGGTAGCTTCAATTAAAATTATATTTAAAAATCCTAAACCCAAAATTAGTTGCCAGTCAAAAAAGTTTAGAGGTACAGTTTTTAATAATGTTTGTAAAACTGGGAGATATAGAGCAGCAATTAACGCTATCACTCCAAAAATCCAGGCAAAAACTAAAAATTTATTAGAAAAAGGATTAATCTGCCAAAGGTTTCTTCTTAAACTTTTACAAGAGAAAATATAAAAAATTGAATCAATAGTTAAACCAGCGAAGATTATAGACCTAATATGAGGAATTTCGTAACCAGAATATTTTATTAGCCAGAAAAATAATCCTAAAAGCAAAAGATCGGTCATTAGTCCAATAATAAAAATCAAGGCCTTCATTTCTCTGGTTAAAAGAGGGATATCGTGACCCTGGGGTTTTTGTTGCATTAAATCCTTTTCTTTTGGCTCAAAGGCTAAACAGAGACCGAGGGGGCCATCTTCAATTAGATTTACCCATAAAATTTGAACAGCGACCACTGGCAGAGGAAAACCTAAGAGAAGACTAGCGCCAATCAAAATTATTTCGGTGAAACTATCTGAGAGAAGATAGGTTATAACTTTGCGGATGTTATCTAAAATTGCCCTCCCCTCTTCAACCGCCGCCACAATAATTGAAAAACTATCGTTTAATAAAATCAAATCGGATGTTTCTTTTGCTACTTCAGTTCCAGAACCCAAGGCCAGTCCGATATCAGCTTTTTTAAGAGCCGGAGCATCATTGATTCCATCGCCAGTCATTGCCACCACCTCTCCCCTTCTTTGCCAGGCCTCGATAATTCTCATTTTATGCCGGGGTTCGACCCTGGCATAGATTTGAATTTTATCTAAAATTTTCTCAAACTCTTTATCGGAAAGTTTATCTAATTCGTTTCCTTCTAAAATATTTTCTTCTTTTATCTTAAAACCGAGTTCCTCAGCTACTGCTTTAGCTGTTAATTTATGGTCGCCGGTGACAATAATTGGCCTCATTCCCGCCTGTAGACAAACTATCATTGCCTCTTTTACTTCCGGCCGAATAGGATCCTTTAAAGTAATAAAACCAGCAAAAGTTAAATTTTGGAATTTAGAATTTAGAATTTGGAATTTGTTTCGAATTTCGAATTTCGAATTTCGAATTTTTTTATAGGCAGTGGCGACTACTCTTAGTCCTTTTTGAGCCACTCCTTTTAATCTTTCCTCCCAACTCTTTTTCTCGTCTTGAGTTAAATCTGAAAGTTCCAAAATTTTTTCTGGCGCTCCGCAAGCATAGAGGGTTTGCCCATCATCCTCCTCATATAAAGCAGCAGCAAATTTATTTATCGGATTGAAAAGAAGTTCAGCAATTTTCTTTTTTTCAAATTCTCTTTTTCTATCAATTCCAATTTCAATTCCAGCTTCCAGTAACGCTCTATCAGTGGGCCTCCCCCTTAAAATCCATTTTTCTTTTGGCTCATCTGGATTTTCAATAAAGGCTTCAGAGGTCAAAACAGCTGCTTTTATCGTTAAAAAATTATCGCCTATCACTTCATCAACTTTCATTTTTCCTTCAGTTAAGGTGGCCGTTTTATCAGTGGCGATTACTGAAGTGCTCCCCAGAGTTTCGGTTGAAACTAACCTTCTTACCAATCCTTTTCTTCCCAAAATCCTTTGCATGCCCAAAGCCAAAATGACGGTCATGGCTATAGGTAATCCCTCGGGAATAGCTGCTACTGCCACTGCCACGGCAGTGGTGAACATTTCAATAAATTCTCCACCAGTCGCCATTCCCTCAAGAAAAATTCCAAAACATATTACGGCAATAACAATTCCGACAATTTTTGAAAAATGAGTCAATTTTTTTTGATAGGGAGTTTTTTCTTCCGGTGTCTCTCTGATCATCGTCGCCACTTTTCCAATTTCAGTATTTATTCCAGTTTCAGTAACTATTACCTTTCCCTTGCCATCTTCAACAATCGTTCCCATATAAACCATATTGTCTCTATCAGCCAGAGGTGTCTCTTTTGGCAAAACTTCTGGCTTTTTTTTCGCCGCAATCCATTCCCCAGTCAAAGCCATTTCATTAATTTTTAAATCATGAGAATCAATAATTCTCCCATCAGCTGGCACTTTATCTCCTGGATTTAAAATAACAATATCGCCAGGGACAATTTCTTGTGAGTTAATAATTTTTAGATTTCCATCTCTTAAAACTTCGGCCTCGTGCTTTACCACTTTCTTTAATTCTCTCAAAGTCTTAGATGCCTTATTTTCTTGCAAAAATCCAACAATGGTATTTAAAAAAACAGCGCCAAAAATAACAATGGCATCAGTAAATTCTTTTAAAACTAAGGTGACAATTCCAGCTATTACCAAAATATAAATTAAGGGACTGCGAAATTGCTCCAGAAAGATTCTCAATCTCGACAAAGGTTTTTCTTCCGGCAATTTATTTTTGCCAAATTCTTTTTGTCGGATTTTGACTTCTTCTTCGCTCAATCCCTCTTTAATATTAGTTCTTAAAGTTTTTACTGCTTCCTCTATTTTCAGATTATGCCAAAAAGTCGCGGCACGCGACGATTGCTTTGCAATCGCACTAACACCGCTCCTTAGAAACCCACGGTTTCTAACGTTTTCGCTGCGTGCGAAAGCCTGTTTTCCTAGGCGGGGAAACACCCAGTTTCCCCGACCCCTTTCTGAATTTTTTTCTTTAGAAAAAAATTGTTCAGCCATTAGCTTATTGTAATCAAAAAAGAGGCCTATTAAAAGCCTAATTAAAAATTAGCGGCCCCATCGGGAGTCGAACCCGAGTTTCATGCATGAGAAGCACGCGTCCTAGGCCACTAGACGATGGGGCCAGATCACTTGTAATTTATCACAAAATTTGAATTTTGTCTATAAAAAATGCCACTCCGCATAGGTAGCATTTATCTAAGATATTATACGATCGTGAATTATCTTAGATATTTATTTCTTAATTTCCTCAACTATTTTTGCCATTTCCATTTCTCTTGAGCCATCAACTAAGATTAAATCTCCCTCTCTTACTTCGTCTCGAAGTTTCAATTTCCCTTCATCAATTTTATCAAATTGAAAAATTTTTTCAAAACCCATCCCTTTTTGAACTGCTCCTTGGGCAATGAATTTTGCCCTTGGCCCTACTGTAAAAAGCAAGTCACAATTTTTCGCTACTCTTTCTCCAATTGCCTCGTGAGCTTCGATAGTATATTTTCCAATTCCAATGACATCACCTAAAACGGCGATTTTTCTTCTTGCCCATTCGATTTTCCCTAAAGTTTCTATTGCCTCTACCATTGAGAAAACAGTTGCCGATTCTGAATCATCTAAAATAAAAGATTTTCTTATCCCCTCAATCAATCTCATTTTACCAGACAAAGAAAAATAATTCTTTAAAGCCTGAGATATCTCAACTAAATTTAAACCGAAAATTGTGCCAACAGCAGCCGCCGATAGACCGGCGTAAATTTGCTCTTTACCAAAAAGTTTTTCTAACCAAACCGGAACAATATTCCCTTTATAATTGACTTTAAAATTTGTCCCCATATTTAATTTTACATCACTCGCTTTAAAGTCTGCTCTTTCACTAAACCCAAAAGTTAAAGTTTTTAAATTTGTTATATCATTTATCTCCCTGACGGTCTCATCATCGAAATTCAAAATTAAGTTGGTTTGGGCCGGTAAGGTTTTAGCCAAATGAGTTGCTTCCTTTACTTTCTCTTCCTCTCCACTAAAGAAATCTTTGTCATGAGGAATATCGCCAACATGGGTTATAACCAAAACAGCTTTTTGAGAGTTTTTTAAAAAAAATTCAAACTTTCCAACTTCTTTATCTCCCGATTCAAAGACCAAAACCTCTTTTCCGACTCTAAAATGGGAGCTTAATACCTGAAAAATAGCTTCTTTAGCACAAGCCCTACCATTACCAGTAACAACGATAACTTTTGGCTTTTTCAAAACAAATTTAATTTTTCCAAAAATATTCATAATATTAATAATTAACATCCCAAATCGGAAGGGGGTCGGGGAAACCCTTCGGTTGCCGAGTGGCTTTGCAACGAGGCGAGAGAAGAGGCGATAGCCTCTTCGAACTCCCCGTGTAGGAAAACAGGGAGCGAAGCGACCGTTAGAAACCGTGGGTTTCTAAGGAGCGGTGTTAGCCCCCCACCAAAATTTGGTGGTGGGGGGCGTGCCGCGACTTCGCTTGGTTATTCGTAATCTGGTGGGATTTGCCAGTAGTGAATAATGTACTCGGCTAAGTCGTGAAAAATTGGGACGGCGGAATATTCAGCAGTTTTTGTCTTTGGATTATCAAGTTTTATTAAAATTAAAAATTTGGGGTCAAAAGCCGGAGCAAAACCAACAAATGTTTGAATAGTTTTTTCAGAATAACCTTCTTTGTTAATTCCGAGGTTAGCAAAAGATACCTGAGCGGTTCCGGTTTTCCCAGCAATATAGTATCCGGGAATTTTAGCTCTTTTGGCAAAACCATTTTCAACTTCAACAACGCTAACGAGCATTGCCGTTAATTGTCGCGAAGTTTTTGAAGAGATGATTGACGAAGAAACCTCTGGCTGAATTTCTTCAATTTGAGTTCCATTTTCAAGAATTTTCTCCACCAAATAAGGTTTGATAAGTTTGCCACCATTGGCGATGGCACAATATGCCCGGACCAGTTGAATTGATGTCATTTCAATTCCCTGACCAAAGGAGGCGGTAGCAAAATTAATAGCTCGACCATTTTTTATTACGTTATTTTCAGAATAAGTTTCCCGAATATCAATTCCCGTCGGTTCAAAAAATCCAAATTTTTCAAAATAATTTAGAAAAAGATTTTCGCCTAATTGTTTTTGGACAAATACTGCCCCGGTGTTGATTGATTTTTCTAAAACATTAGTCATCGTCTGCTCTCCGTATACTTTTCCCCCGTAATTATAGATTGATTTTTTCCAGCCATCGACTTTCACTTGACCTTCATCGATATAGGTTGTTTGAGGAGTGATTTTCTCTTCTTCCAAAGCAGCAGCCATGGTCATTGGTTTGAAAACCGAACCCGGTTCAAATAATTTTTGGGTGACAGAATTTTTAAAAATCTCTAAATTTTCTTCCTGAGCATATTTCTCATACTGATTTGGATTAAAATTGGGAAAATTAGCCAGGGCTATAATTTTTCCGGAGTTAGGCTCTATGACAATAATTTGACCTGATTCGATTTCTAAATTTTCTTTTGCTCCTTGTAATAATTTTTCTGCCTCAAATTGAATATTGTAATCAATTGTTAAAGTTAAATCCGGACCCTTTTTAATCTCGGCAAACTCTTTCCCATTTTCCAAAATGTCATTAAAAGATTCCTCTAAACCATATTGTCCTATCCCCTGGGCTCCTAAAAAACCAATCACTTGAGAAGCCAAATTTTCCTGAGGATAATATCTTACCTTTTCTTCGCTAATATATATTTCCTCCAAATTTAATTTTTCCAAATCCTCTACTTCTTTTTGGGTTAGTTTTCTTTTTATCGGCGAATAAAATTTATCCCTATTCTTTTCCAGTTGCTCTAAAACCGAATTTTTATCTAAGTTAAGAATTTGGCTTAAAGCCTCGGCTGTTTCTTCAAAATTTTTAATTTTTTTTGGAGAAGCAAAAACGAATGGCAAATCTATATTGACAGCCAGTGGTTCTCCGCCTTTGAAAAAAATTTCTCCTCTCTCAACTTCAGTTTCATTAAAGGGAGTGTGGAGACCTTGAGATAGGGCTTTATAGAAATCCCTGTTTAAAATTTGAAGAAAAAAAAGCCGGCCACTGATAGCTACTGAAAATATGAAAAAGAAAGTAAAAATTAGATTTACTCGCCAATTCTTCATTTATTGAGTCCGCCGAAGGCGGACGAAGATGAAGAAGAAGTAATCTTCTTCGACTATTTGCCTACTTATTTGTGACAACGGTGCCCTCAAGAATTCTAATGTATTTTACCTGCCCCGGATTTGCTCTAACAAAATTTTCACTTAGAAGATAATTTTCGACATTGTTTAAAGAATCAGATTTTGAAAGATTAATTTCTAAAACTTCATTTTCCTTTGAAAGTTTTTCTAATCTTTTTTCGTAATCCTTGATAAGATAAATTTTTTGGGTCAAAGTTCCTACCTGAAAAATATAAAAAATTGAAAGAACCGAGAAGAAAATTAAATTTATGACCCAAAAAATTGTCAAAATACCTCTTTTTTTGAAAATGATAGGAATTGGATGATACAAATTTAAAGTATAATTCATATTTTCTGTATGACCATGATTAAACGCCCAATTCCTTTAGGCGTTCGGCTATATCCCCTACTTCTTTTTCAGTTTTTTCTTTATATTCTCCCCACTTTTTCTCATCCCAAATTTCAATTCGATTAAAAATTCCGGCAATGATTACTTTCTTTTTTAAAAAGGCATATTCTTTTAGATAATCGGGAATTAAAATCCTACCCAAATTATCAAGATTGACTTCCATCGCTCCGGTTAACATTAGTCTAGCAAACCCCCGGGCATCGGATTGGGATAAAGGCAATTGACTTAATTTTTTAGCTAAAATCAGCCACTCTTTCGCTGGATAGAGAAAAAGACATTGATCTAGTCCCCGAGTAATAACCCCTTTTTTCTTTAAAAGTTGCCGAAACTTTGGCGGTATGGCTAATCTTTTCTTTTCATCTATTGAGTATGTGTATTCACCAATAAACATAGTGGTAATACCAAGTGAGGTCGCGGCACGCGCGAAATATTTGAATGTCGCCTTCGGCGACCGCACTAACACCGCTCCTTAGACACCCACGGTTTCTAACGCTCACTTCGTTCGCTGTTTTCCTAGACGGGAGAACCGAAGGGTTCTCCCGACCCCTCTCCGATGTGGGTTTTCCACAGAAACGTAGGGTTTTCCCATAGTTATCCACAATCCCCCACCTATTTTCACTTTATCGCACTTCATCACCCTTCGTCAATCCAAAATAAAAATTATCTCAAAATGAATATAAAATCTCTATTTTATACACATTTTATCCACAGAACAAATAAAAAGCTTCGCTATTGCTAGCGAAGCAAAGAAAAGGCGAAGAAAATTACTTTTTCTTCTTCACCTTCGCTTCTTTCAGAAGCTCGGTAAATGATGTGTTCTTTAAGGATTAATTTTTAATTTAAATTCCTCTGGCTCTATCTCTACTTTATATCCTCTTTTTAGTTCGCCTGACAAAATTGCTTCGGCTAGGACATTTCCAAGTTTATCTTGAATTACCCTTTGCATG
>Ga0210018_1000581_pt1 | contig 18639 bp, 12 predicted proteins | sample CryGeyCG2014_010_2_FD_183967 | JGI IMG/M metagenome (GOLD analysis project Ga0210018, IMG submission 183967) | Groundwater microbial communities from aquifer - Crystal Geyser CG09_land_8/20/14_0.10 (SPAdes) (version 2) | ecosystem: Environmental > Aquatic > Deep subsurface > Groundwater | place...
CAAAAAATGCTTTTCCAGGCAAGGTCCTTTCTTTTTGGTACAGTGATAGTAAATATATTCTCTGCCACTTGGTTTTATTTTCTTTTCCGCAGTGATTGCCGCAGAGCAAGGACATTTCATCAAACCAAGAAAAGCAAAATTGTGTTTTATTTTTTGCGGCTTGCCTCGTTCTTTCAGAACTTCCTGGACCCTATCAAAAAGTTTCTTTGATATTAAAGGTTTGTGCTTTCCTTCAAAAACTTCTCCTTTATATTTCATCAAGCCAATGTAAAAGATGTTTTGAAGCGTTGATTGAATTTGGCCCGGAGAAATATCATTATCCAAATTGCTTTTGAGGCCTGCTTTCTTACACCATTCGGACATCTCCTTGAGGGCGTAATTGCCAGTTGAATAAAGCTTAAACATTTTTTTTATCAGAGTAACTTTCTTTTTATCAACATCAATGCCTCTGGTTATGGGATTATTTAGATATCCCAGCGGCGCCCAAAGAGGCCAAACTCCATTTCTTATTTTCTGCCGCATTCCTCTGGTTACATTTTCTCTCAGATTATCTACATAGTATTTGCTCTGGCCAAAAGAAATTTGGAGCATAAATAATCCTTGAGGGGTTGGCTCAAACCAGAAAGTTGGAAATTTTAGAGATTTGATAATTCCCTTATCAATCAAATGAATTATTTTACCGCCATCAACTGCGTTTCTTGCTAATCTGTCCGGATGCCACGATAAAATTCCTTCGGCTTTACCTTTTTCAATCAAGGACAACATTTCGGCGAACTTCGTTCGCCCAGGTTCTTTGGCAGTTTTTAATAAAGAACGCGACGAGCCCGAGTTTTACGAGGGCGAGCCGCATATTACGGGGGCTTGTTTTCGCCGCCGCAGGCGGCGAAATATGTTCGAGCTAATTTAAGAATAGTCCGCCAGAATTTATTGGAAAAATGCGAAGATCTTTGATTAAAATCCTTTGCCTCGGAGTATTTTTATGGTGAATCGTAGAAAATTATGGTGAATCGTAGAAAAGTTAATCATATTGCTACACGGCATTTTCGATGGAGAAAGCAGCTTTGCTGGTTATTTCGAGGCGTTTGGAAGTTGCGGGCAAAAAGGATTGTTTCCTCCTTTCTTCCTCATATTTCCGAGGGAGCCAATATCCTTGATATTGGAGCTGGAAGCGGAATGCTCGCAGAAGAAATTGCCAAACGCATCAATGTGAAGTTTTCCCTTTTGGACGTAATTGATTGGAATGTTTCCCGTTTTCCGCTTATGCTTTTTGACGGAGAACACATAATTTTCAATATCTCCTCTACGGAATGCCCATCGGGACGCATCACCGCAACGGAGACCAATGGTTTGAATTTTTCCAGAGATATGCTGCCCGTGTCTAGCGGGTGGGGGAATACCGTTACCATCAAGTCTTTATCATTCAGGACTCATAGTTTAACGGCAAAACATCATACTTACAATCCAGAGGTTTGGGGTTTGATGTTCCCAAAACTCACAAAAAAGTTATCCACAGAATAACTTTTTTATTTTTTTTTGACATTGTATAATATAGTAATCTCTAAACCCCCACACTTATCGAGTATAAATTTTATTTATCGTGCGCAAAGCGCAATACTCGATAAGTGTGGGGGTAAAGGTCGAATATCTAACTTAGAAAACAAGAATTAAAAATATGATTCAAGATTGGAGTATTATAACTATTCAAGCTTTACAGGGTGTTTGGCAAGGTTTTTTAAGCTTTATTCCGGCTCTTATTGCTGCAGTAATTGTTTTTGTTATTGGTTGGTTTATTTCCGTTGGAATTGGAAAAGTAGTAGCCCAAATTTTAATCCGTTTGAAATTTGATAGACTTTTTGAAAAGACCGGTTGGAAGGAATCATTAGAGAGGGCAGAACTAAAGGTTAATCCTTCAGAATTTATTGGGGCAATTTGTAAATGGATTTTAGTCATTGTCTCTTTGATGGTAGCAATAGAAATTCTAGGATTTACTCAATTCGCTATTTTTTTAGGAAAGATAGCTGGTTGGCTTCCTAATCTAATAATATCTGTTGCTATTTTTGTAGTAGCGGTAATTTTAGCTGATATTTTAGAAAAGATTGTTAGGGCAGCAGTAAAAAAGATTGAAATAAGATATGTTGAATTTTTAGGACTAGCTGCTCGTTGGGCAATTTATATTTTTGCTGCTTTTGCTGTTTTATTACAATTGGGAGTTAATCCGACAATTATAAATACTTTATTAATAGGTTTTATTGGAATGATAGCTTTGGCCTTTGGTTTAGCTTTTGGCTTGGGCGGAAAAGATGCGGCCGCTAAATTAATTGAAGATTTAAAGGAGAAAATTTCCGAAAAATAATTTAATTTAAATTAAAGACAATCTTAGTCAAGAGGCCTTGCCCCGTTAGAAGTTGCGTATATTATGTTTTGTGGGGCAAAGTTGTTTTGGATTGCTTGTGGATAAATAACTTCTAACGGGGCTTGACAAGGTTTTAAATCTGATTAAACTAAAGGATAGTTATGAGAAACACAAGAAATATTTTATATAAAAGAAGCGGTTAAATTCTGTAACTTTTTAGTTCGCAGAAAACCGCTCCTTAGAAGCGGTTTTTGATTACCCGAGCGAAGCGAAGGGTGGAAAAGAACCGAATGGCTCTTTGATTACTCCTACGAATTACGAATCGGTACGAATTTACGAATTTTTTAAAAGCAAGGAAAATTTTATTCGTATACCCGAATGATAATGAAGGGTTGAGAAGAGATTTATCTCTTCGACTATTCGTAAATATTCGTAATTTGTAGGGAATGGAAAGAACATTGAAAAATAAATATTGAATCCTCCAAAACTCTTACGAGTTTTGGAGGGTGGTTATTAATTGCTAGCCAAGATGGTAAAAAATTAAGAGCGGATGGAGGATGCCTTGGGAGATTGAGGCGATGAAGGACGTGGGGTGCCTGCGATAAGCCTCGGGGAGGTGGCTACCAACCTTTGATCCGGGGATTTCCGAATGGGGAAACCCAGCCGTGCAAAACACGGCAAGCCGCGCAGAGCGCGGTGGCATACCCGCTGAAGTGAAACATCTCAGTAAGCGGAGGAAAAGAAAATAAATATTAATTCCCTTAGTAGCGGCGAGCGAAGAGGGAAGAGCCCAAACCCCATTAGATATGAAAATTATCTAACGGGGGGTTATAAGGAAATATCGTCTGGAGCCGAGCACATAAATTCTTATGTGCTTGGTTTCTGGAGGGAGATCACTTAGATAAAACTTCGTTAGTCGAAGGTCCTTGGAAAGGGCAACCAAAGAGGGTAATAGTCCCGTAGACAAAAACGGTTTTATGCTCCTTGATGTTTTTCTTAAGTACCACGAGAAAAGAAAATCTTGTGGGAAGTAGGCAGAACTATACTGCCAAGGCTAAATACTCAATCTCACCGATAGTGAACCAGTACCGTGAGGGAAAGGTGAAAAGTAGGGAGGTGATCCCGGTGAAATAGAGCCTGAAACCATCTCGCTCACAAGGAGTCAGAGCCCCCACACTAATCTCAGTAAAGTTTTTGCGTTACTACAAGTCATAAGGCGAAGCCGCCTTACGGCTCTGGATAGTGGTAATTCAATATTCTTTATAAAGATTAGTGTGGGGGTGATGGCGTGCCTATTGAAGAATGAGCCAACGAGTCTGAGCACATAGCTTGTCTAAGTCCTTTTGGGATGAAGGCACAGCGAAAGCAAGTGTTAATAGCGCGTTTCTGCTATGTACTCGGGACCCGAAGCCAAGCGAGCTTGCCATGGCCAAGGTGAATCCGTCTGAAGAGACGGAGGAGGCCTGAACCCGTGAGCCGTGCAATACTCTGGGATGAGCTGTGGCAAGAAGTGAAAAGCTAAACGAGCTTGGTAATAGCTGGTTCTCCCCGAAATAGCTTTCGGGCTAGCGTCCCGTCAAATAACGATACTTCAGAGGTAGAGCACTGGAAAGAATATCGTGGAGTAATCCAGGCATTCTTACCAAACTCCGAATGCTGAAGTATCTAACGGGGCAGTAAGACTTTGGGTGCTAAGGTCCAAGGTCAAGAGGGAAACAACCCTGATCTTCATCTAAGGTCCCTAAATTTGAGCTAAGTGTTTATAAGGAAGTGGGATTCCTTTGATAGTTAGGAGGTTAGCTTAGAAGCAGCTATCCTTTAAAAAGTGCGTAATAGCTTACTAACTAAGGGATGTCGCGCCAAAAATTTACGGGACTAAAGCTCAGTACCGAAGATAAGGAGTTGCTTCGCAACTCGCGTAGCGACTGGTAGGGGAGCGTCCCCATTGTTGAGAAGTTGAGTCGTAAGACTTGATGGAGCGATGGGGAGTGAAAATGTTGGCATGAGTAACCGCAATCCCGATGAAAACTCGGGACACCGAAAATCTAAGGTTTCCTTGGCAATGACAATCAGCTAAGGGTTAGGCGAGCCTAACCCTGTCGGTGAAAACCGGCGGGGGATGGACAGCCGGTTAATATTCCGGCCCGTCCGTTAGATAAACTTCAAATGACGCAATCAAAATTTTTGGAAAGGTTATTGGATTCTGAGACAGAGCAATCTGTCGTTCCAAAAATTAGATTGCCTAGAAAATTTTGAAATATACTATCTAACGGACTCCGTACCGCAAACCGACACAGGTGGATAGGTGTAAGTGCACCAAGGTGAACAGGTGAAACCTCGTTAAGGAACTCGGCAAAAAAGCAGGCGTAAGTTCGCAATATGCCTTACCCATTAGATAGCCGCAAGGCGTCATCTAACGGGTCGCAGCGAAAGTTCCCCTGGCGACTGTTTAACAAAAACACAGGTCCCTGCTCAACTCGTAAGAGGATGTATAGGGGCTGAGGCCTGACCAGTGCCTGTGTGTTAAAGTTGAGGGTATGTTTCGCAAGGAACATGCTCATTGACATAAGCCACAGGTGAACGTCCGCGGTAACTATAGGAAAAACGGTCTGTAGTTGTAAAATTCAGCTGTATGCGGGAACACCTGATTAATCCGGTAATACTCACTGTAATATCACGACAGATAGTAAAAATTTACCGGAAATTCTAATCAAATAGAATGTCAGACAATCCGCAGGAAAGACTTTTAGAGAGTTCAAAAAATATGGAAAACCAAAAATGGTTAAAAAAAATTCCATCCGACAAAGGATGGTATATGGCCGGATTCGTTGACGGCGAAGGAAGTTTCAATATTTCATTCGCTAGAAAAGACGATTATCAATCCGGCTGGCAAGTTACACCGAGTTTTAATGTCTCACAACGAGACAATACCAATCTTTTTCTTCTTAAAAGATATTTAGGCTGCGGCCGATTAAAAAAAAGAAGAGATGGTTGTTGGATTTTCGTAGTAGAAAATCCCAATTCTTTACAAGAAAGAGTTATTCCCTTTTTTAAGAGGTTTAATTTTCTTTCTTCTAAAGCTAAGACAAATTTTTCTCTTTTCCAAGAAATTGTTAATTTGATTGTTTTAGACAAGCATTTAACAAAAGAAGGGCTTGAGCAAATTGCTCAAATAAGGGAAAAATTAAATGAAGGTAGAGGTCGTAAAAGAAAGTTTAATTTAAGTGATATTCAATCTCTAAAAGAATCCTCAGAGACTATACGCTGAACCTGTCTAAATATTTAGGCGGGATGATATAGTCCGATCCTACGGGCGATCGTAGGTGCTAAAGATTTTTAGCAATAAAACAAAATGAACCGTGTTAAAGTAGCGTAATCCCTTGCCGTGTAAGTTACGGCCCGCATGAAAGGCTTCACGACTTGGGGACTGTCTCAACGAGGCGCCTGGTGAAAATGCAATACCGGTAAAGATGCCGGTTACCTGCGGCTAGACGGAAAGACCCCGGGAGCTTTACTGTAGGGTGGTATTGAGTTTTGAATTTCGATGCGTAGCGTAGTGGGGAGGCTTTGAAGTTCCGTTTTCGGACGGGATGGAGCCGTCAATGAAACACCCATCTTTGAAGTTTAAAATTCTAATCCGAAAGGTGACAGTGTCACTCGGTCAGTTTAAGTGGGGCACTTGCCTTAATTTATGGGGCCATTTAGAAGCAATTCTAAATGCAGACCCCGTTAGAAATTTTACAAACAAAAGTATTACTGGTAATCTTGGAATCAAAAATTTCTAACGGGGCAAACTCGACTAATATGCTGGGACATCTGGAGTACTTAAGGAGCAATCCAACAAGTGAAACCCCATAGCAACAACTTTGTTGTGCTACGGGGCGCAGCCAGACAATCAGCAGGGAAGTTGCTTTTTAAGCGATACCCTCAACGACTGTACGTCGAGTCCCACCCCGCACAGATCCCTTTGGGATTATGCGGGGCAAGTTTTAGTAGCTGGATTTTGGGGATTTAAGGAGGGTCCTCAAAAATAAAAAAATAGAAAGGAGGACGAAATGGCAGAATATGCAGTAGAATGGAAAGAAGATGGTGAAGGAAAGAGAAAGAAGTTCAAGGCCCAAACCGATAAAGGAGTAATGAACGGCATGAAGAAGATTTTTGCCCGGCATCCAGATAGATGTGTTATAAGAATTTGTGCGATGCCGCGCGAGCCCGTTCTACTTTATTATCAACCATTTCCATAAATGGAAAGGGAGGAGAGAAAGAGGATGGAGAGAAAAAATTTCCTCCATCCTCCCCAAAATCCAGCTACTAAGTGGGTAGTGATACAGTCTGAACTTTAGGGCGACCTAAAGAGTTGGTAATGCCAATATCGTGCCCATTGGCTAATCCAACCATTATGTTGATAAAAAAATCAGCGTGAATCAGCGGCCGGCTGCGAAGCAGCCGCTAATCAGCGAAAATCAGCGTAATTTAACAAAATTGCCTAAAAGGTAATGGAGGCGTTTAAAGGTCGGCTAGCTCCGGATGGAAATCGGAGTGGTCGGGCAAAGCCAAAAGCCGGCTTGACTGCAAGAGGGATAACTCGCGCAGATGGGAAACCAGAACTTAGTGAACCGACGGATTTTAATAGAAAATCCGAAGATCATCAGCCAAAAGTTACCCCGGGGATAACAGGCTAGTAGGGCCCGCGAGTCCACATCAACGGCCCTGTTCGGCACCTCGATGTCGGCTCTTCGCATCCTGGAGGTGGAGAAGCTTCCAAGGGTTTGGCTGTTCGCCAATTAAAGCGGAACGTGAGCTGGGTTCAAACCGTCAAAAAGAACCTTTAAAATATCGAGTAACACACGGCGGCAATCGTAAGTAATCGCGATTGAAAAACCGACTCATATCGGTGAATTCCTATCTTGACGTTATAACCTGTCGTATGATAGGATAATACCGAGGGAAGTTCTATATGAGTCAAAAGATTTCATCAACACAAAAGGCGTATTTAGCGGGATTTCTTGATGGTGATGGAAGTATTTATGTACAACTTAAACCTAATTCAAGTTATCGCTATAAATTTCAAGTTGCGCCATACATTGTGCTTTTCCAATCCTTAAAGGACAAACCAAAATTTTTGAAAATTTGTTCTTTGATTGGATTAGGATATATTCGGGAGCGTAGCGACGGAATTTTAGAATATATTATCGGGAAAACAGATAATATTAAAAAATTCCTTGCGATGATTTTTCCTTACATTATCCTTAAAAAAGAACAAGCTTCTTTAATGATTGAAATTTTAGAAGTCAAAGAAAAGGTGAAAAATAAAAAAGATTTTACCGAATTGATGAAATTAATTGACCGTTTTAGAAAGCTTAATTATTCTAAAAAAAGAAAAAATCGTATAGTAACCCCGTAGAGACTTTCTTGATTAAATCAAGATAATAGAGGAGCATCCTTTATTACATGTCGGTCCCCGGATTATATCCGGGTGATGGTATAGTCCATACATTTAGTAATAGATGATTAATGCGTGAGACAGGTTGGTCCCTATCTACCGCAGGCGCCGAGTCTTGAGGGGAGTCATCTCTAGTACGAGAGGATCGAGATGAACCAACCTCTGGTCTACCAGCTGTTCTGCCAAGAGCATTGCTGGGTAGCTATGTTGGGAACTGATAAGTGCTGAAAGCATATAAGCGCGAAGCAGACCCCAAGATTAAGACTCATAGATTCCAGAGAGACTATCTGGTTGATAGGCTGTAGGTGTAAGGGTAGTAATATCTTTAGCCAAGCAGTACTAATAAATCATAAAAAATCTTGGCTAGCAATTAATGACCACAAAGGGCGTTTTGGTGGCGGTTATGCCGGAGTTGTTCCACCTGATCCCATACCGAACTCAGAAGTGAAATACTCCAAGGCCGATGATACCCCGCCCTCTATGCTGTAGGCAAAGCCAATAACAAAACAATATTTGTTACTAAGCTTTGTAAGGTTTAATAAAAGTTTAACTAGAGCTTAGAGGGCGGGGAAAAGTAGGACGCCGCCACCCAAGCGCCTTTTTATTTTATTACAAAATCGCTGTTGAAGGATTTGGATAAAAAAAGGGCCCCGAAGGGCCTAATACTTGTCAAGACCTATTTAAACATTTATAATAACTTAATTATGATAAGACTTTCTCAAATAAAAAATAAAATTTTTATTGCTTTAAGTATATTACTACTCATTGTAATCCTAAACTTTTTTCAAAAAGAAGTGAAAAACTTTTTTTATTTGATATCCTCACCGATTCAAAAAACTCTTTGGCGAACGGGGGATAATGTGTCTGATTTTTTTGAAGGGATTTCTAAAACTTCTAATTTAAAAAAAGAGAATGAAGAATTCAAATTAAAAATTCAAGAATTATTAGCAGAAAATACGGCCTTGAAAGAATTAAAAAGAGAAAATGATTTTTTAAGAAAGGCTTTAGAAATTGGCTTAGAAAAAGATTTTAAGTTAATCTTAGCAGATGTGGTTGGAAATAGTGTTTCTTCTGAGGATATTTTAATAATTGATAAAGGCTCAAGAGATGGTATTTTAAAAGATTCGTCCGTAATCACAGAACAAAAAATATTAGTAGGAAAAATTATTCAAGTAGAAGAAAAATTTTCAAAAGTAATGTTAATTACCAATAAAGAGAGTTCTTTTAACGGAAAAATTCAAGAAAAAGAAGTTGAAGGGGTGGTAAAAGGAAAGGGGAATTTAAATGTTTATTTTGACCTTTTGCAAAAAGATAAAGAAGTTAAAAGAGGAGATAGAGTGATTACTTCTTCTCTTGATAAAGTTTTTCCAAAAGGACTTTTAGTTGGCGAGGTTAAAGATGTTAAAAAAAGCGACTTGGAACCGTTTCAACAAGCAGAAATATCACCATTTTTTGACATAAAAGAATTAAAAACTCTTTTTATTGTTTCTAATTTTAAATGAATTCTGTTAGAAATTTCGTATACAAACTTTAATATTTATATAAGTTTCTAATGGGATTCAATAGTTATTTCTAACGGGGTGAAAAAATTCTTAATTTTAACCTTTATTCTTTATATTTTAGTTTTACTTCGAACTAGTTTTCTGGTTCATTTTAATATTAAAGGTTTTGTTTTTAACCTTATTTTAATTACAATAATTTTCATAAATTTTTTTGAAGAAAGAAATAAACTCAGCGGTATTTATTTAGCTTTCCTGGGTGGATTTTTTTTAGACATCTTCTCTGAAAAATTTTTCGGATTCTATATTTTAATTTCAATTGCTATATCAATTTTTATTAAATTAATTTTAAAGAAATATGTTCGAATTCCAACCATCAAATCCCATTAACCCCGTTAGAAATTAATATAAATTTCTAATGAGGTTAAGTCAATTCTTAATATTATATGTTTAGAGAATTTCTCACAAGGTCAAAAAGTTTTAAAAATCGGAAAGTAAAAATTAATTTTAAAGAAGACATAGAACCACAAGAGATATTTTTGGACTCTTTGGCTAAAAAGAAAGAAAAAGAATTAGGTATTTCTGAAAAGAAAATTGAAGTCCCTTTCCCCAAAAAAAATCTTCAAGGATTTTTTATTTTTTCTCTAATTTTACTATCGATTTTGTTTGGAAAAACATTGCAACTCCAATTTATTGAAGGGAAAAAATATTTAGCCTTGGCTGAAAGAAATAAATTTAAACTCTATCAAATAAAAACTGAGAGAGGAGTAATTTATGATAAAAATTTAAAGCAACTTGTTGAGAATTTGCCAAGTTTTGATTTAACTTGTCAAAAAGATAAGCTCCCTCAAGAAAATAGTGAAAAAAAGAAAATTTTTAAAGAAATAGCTGAAATTTTCAATAAAAATTCGAACGATTTAGAAAAAGAAGTTTTAGAAAGCGATAGTTCTACAGTTTTAATTTCAGAAAATCTTTCGCATCAAACCATCATTTTATTCGAAGCAAGAATTGATGAATTCCCTGGTTTCCAAATTCGAAGAAATACAATTAGAAATTATCAAGACGGAGAAATCTTTTCCCATTTAATTGGCTATATTGGCAAAATAACAGCTGAAGAATTAAAATCATCTGACGAGTATTCAACTTCCGATTGGATTGGTAGAGAAGGATTAGAAAAGTATTATGAGAAAACTTTAAAAGAGATACCGGGAAAACTTCAATTAGAAAAAGACGTTCATGGTCGTATAATTTCTCAACAAATTCTTTCAAAACCTGAATCGGGAAAAAGTTTAGTTTTATGGTTAGATGCTGATTTGCAAAAGAAAATTAGAGATGAATTGAATTCAAGCCTGGAGAGAGTTGGAGCTAAAAAAGGATCGGCAGTAGCTTTGGACCCAAAAACCGGAGGAGTTTTAGCTTTAGTTTCTTTACCTTCTTTTGATAACAATCTTTTTCGTAAAGGAACCGATGCTCAAGCCATTACTAATCTTTTTAACGATTCCAGGAAACCACTTTTTAATCGGGCTATTTCAGGTAAATATTTAGTGGGTTCAACGATTAAACCTTTGATTGCTTTAGCTGGTCTGGAAGAAAAATTAACTTCTCCTGAGAAAGAAATAAATTGTAGGGGCGAAATTACCGTTCCTCATAAATATAATCCTGAAATTGTTTATAGATACGAGGATTGGAAAATACATAATAAAACTAATCTCCGAAAGGCATTGGCTGAATCTTGTAATGTTTATTTTTATATCCTTGGCGGAGGATACAAGGAGCAGGAGGGGTTGGGGCCAACCAGGATTAAAAAATATCTTGAAATTTTCGGTTGGGGCGAGAAAACCGGAATTGATCTTCCTGGTGAATCAGGGGGATTTATCCCAGATCCTGCTTGGAAAAAAGCTGTCATAGGAGAACCTTGGTGGGATGGAGATACCTATCATCTTTCAATCGGCCAAGGCAATCTTTTAATTACCCCCTTACAGATAGCAGTTGCTTTTTCAGCGATAGCTAATGACGGTAAAATTTTACAGCCTCAACTTGTCCAAAAAATTGTTGATTCCCAAAAGAATTTAATTGAAGAAAAACAACCTAAAATTATTCGAGAGATTAATATTAGCCCTGCCAATCTTCAAATTGTTAAAGAAGGAATGCGAGGAGCCGTGACTTATGGCACAGCTACTCTATTAAATAATTTATCAGTAAAAGCAGCAGCTAAAACCGGCACAGCCGAAACAATCAAAAGCGGATATTATCATAATTGGGTAACCGTTTTCGCTCCTTACGATGATCCTCAAATAGTTTTAACCATTGTTCTTGAAGATGTTAAAGGTGCTTTAGGCGCAGCAATTCCCGTAGCCCAAAAAATCTTAGAATGGTATTTTACTGAACCCACAATAACAAACGAGATTGAATAAAAATGGAAAATGAATTAAAATAAGATAGGAACTCGTTTCACTCTCGCGCTATTTTGAATCGGAATTATTCAAATTCCGAGAATAGGCGAAGCCTTTCAAGGTTCTGCCGAGCAAAGTGAGGCAGGTTCTTATATTCTAAATTATCTATGGCAACTATTGATGAATTAAGAAAAATTAGGTTAAAAAAATTGGAGGCAATTCAAAAAGCCAGAGTTTCAGCTTATCCAGAAAAAACAAAAAGGACACATAAAATTGAGGAGGCTTTGAGAGGTTTTAATAAGCTCTCTCGATTAAAAAAAGAGATAATTTTGGTTGGCAGAATTAGATCTTTGAGAGAACACGGCGGCTCAACCTTTTTGCATATTGAAGATGGTTCAGGGAAAATTCAGGCCTATTTAAAAAGAGATCGAATAGGTGAGAGAGGATATCAATTTTTCTTAGATAATTTTGATATCGGAGATTTTATTGAAGTAAGAGGAATTTTATTTAAAACAAAAAAAGGAGAAAGGACCATTGAGGCGGCTGATTTCAAAATGTTAGCTAAAAGTTTGTTGCCCTTGCCAGAAAAATGGCATGGATTAAAAGATGTTGAGGAAAGATTTAGAAAAAGATATTTGGATTTGATTTTTAATGCAGAAATTAAGAAGAAATTTGAACTTCGTTCAAAAATTATTAAAGAAATCAGAGAGTTTTTAAAAGATGAAGAGTTTTTGGGAGTTGAAACCCCAATTTTACAGCCAATCTATGGAGGAGCCAAAGCCAGACCTTTTAAAACTTATTTGAATGCCTTGGAGATGGATTTATATTTAAGAATTTCTCCTGAACTTTATTTAAAGCGATTATTAGTCGGTGGTTTTGAAAAAGTTTATGAAATTGGAAGATGTTTTCGTAATGAAGGTGTGGACAGAACCCACAATCCTGATTTTACTATGCTTGAATTTTACTGGGCCTACGCTGACCATAAAGATTTAATGAAGCTAACCGAAAAAATGTTTGAAACTTTGCTTAAAAAAACATTCGGGACTCTAAAAATCAAATATGAGAATAAAGAAATAAACTTTAAAACGCCTTGGCAAAGAGTAGAATTTAACAATTTTTTTAAAAAATATACCGGGATTAATTTAAAAGAGATAAACCGGGAGGCCTTAGCGAAAAAAGCTAAAGACTTGGGAATTCAAGTTGAAAAGAGTTTGGATAAAGCCGGAATAACCGATGAAATTTATAAAAAAATATGCCGACCAAAAATTTGGCATCCAACTTTTGTCATTCATGCTCCTTTAGGCCTTTTTCCTTTAGCTAAACAGCTTCCTGATAATCCTCAAAATTTAGCTACTATTCAGTTAATGGTTGCTGGTTGGGAATTAATAAATGCTTTTTCTGAATTAAATGATCCAACTGAACAAAGAAGAAGATTTGAAGAGCAAGAAAAATATTTTAAAGAAGGGCTTGAGGAAGCTCAAAGATTGGACGAGGATTTTATTACAGCCTTAGAATATGGAATGCCCCCAGCCGCCGGTTTTGGCTTAGGAATCGACAGATTGGTCGCTTTATTAACGGATTCCCATGCTTTAAGAGAAGTAATCTTATTTCCGACAATGAAACCCAAATGACAGAAAGTAGAAAATAGAATCTAGAAATTAGAATCGACGAAAATTCTACTTTCTATTTTCTAACTTCTAGATTCTAAACTATTATGTTAGATATAAAATTTATAAGAAATAATCCAAATATTGTTAAACAAGGCTGCCAAAATAAACAGGTCAGAGTTGATATTGACCGACTTTTAGAAGTTGACAAAAAAAAGTGCGAAACATTACAAGCTTTAGAAGATATGAGGGCACAAAAAAATAAGGTTTCTAAAATGATTCCCCAAGCTAGTGACGAAATGAAAAGAAAATTAATTTTAGAAATGCAAGAACTTGATAAAAATAGTGATAGGTTAGATAAAAATTTGAAAGAATTAGGAGAAGAATTCAATAATTTGATACTACAAGTTCCGAATTTACCCTTAGAAGATGTTCCGGTGGGAAAAGATGAAAGAGACAACGTGGTTTTAAAAGAAGTAGGAGAAAAAACAAAATTTGATTTTAAGCCAAAAAATTATTTAGAAATAGCTGAAAAATTAGATTTAATTGACGTAAAGAGAGCGGTTAAAATTGCCGGGACGCGTTTTGGTTTTATTAAAAAAGAGGCAGTCCTGCTTGAATTTGCTCTAATAAATTTGGCTTACGACACCTTAATAAAAGAAAAATTTACCCCAATTATTCCGCCCGTAATGCTCAATTCAGCAATGGCAAGGGGAACGGGTTATTTAGAGGCGACTGGCGAAAACGAGGCGTATTTTTTCCCCAATGACAAATTATATTTAATTGGAACTTCCGAACAGTCGTTAGTGGCAATGCATTCTGAGGAAATTCTTGAGGAAAAAGATTTACCAAAAAGATATGTTGGCTTTTCAACTTGTTTTAGAAGGGAAGCGGGCGCTTACGGAAAAGACACTAAAGGAATTCTTCGGGTTCATCAATTTGACAAGGTTGAGATGTTCAGTTTTTGCAAACCTGAAGATTCAAAAAAAGAACACCAATTTCTTTTGGAAATGGAAGAAAAATTAATGAAATTATTAAAAATTCCTTATCAGGTGGTTCAAATTTGCACCGGTGACTTAGGATTTCCGGCAGTTGCGAAATACGATATTGAGGCCTGGCTACCGAGTGAAAATCGTTATCGGGAAACGCATTCAACTTCAAACTGCACAGATTATCAGGCGCGGAGGTTGAATATCCGTTACAAGAATAAAAACGGCAAATTGGAGTTTGTTCACACGATAAACGGAACCGCTTTTGCTCCGGGCAGAATTTTGATTATGATTATTGAGAATTATCAGCAGAAAGACGGCAGCATTCAGGTTCCCGAAGTCCTTCAAAAATATTTAAATTTCAAAGTGATTAAATGAACCCCGTTAGAAATTTGCCACAGTTAAAGATGTCAAAGTTTAAACAATTACTTTATTTCATTAGACTTTCGCCAAAAAAGAACCTTTGGTCTTTTTTGGCCAACAATACCTATGCAAATTTCTAACGGGGTGAAGGAAGAACAAATTTTGATTCAAGGTATTAAAACTAATTACAAAATTGCAGGTTCGGGTCCTGCTATTTTGGTTTTGCATGGCTGGGGAGGAAGTTCCGATTCATGGATTCGGGTACAGGAAATTTTGGCTAATCAAGGCTACAAAGTTATCGCCCCCGATTTTCCTGGTTTTGGAAAAAGTAAAACCCCCTTTGAAGCTTGGAATGTAACAAATTATGTAAAATGGCTATTTGATTTTACTAATTTTTTAAACCTCGAGAAGTTTTTTGTCTTAGCTCATTCTTTTGGTGGCCGAGTTGCTATTAAATTTGCGGTAAATTATCCTGAGAAATTAAAAGGCCTAATTTTATGTTCCTCTGCCGGCATTAAACCGAAACCGGGATTAAAAACGAGAATAATTTTTCGTTTGGCTAAAATTGGAAACACTCTTTTTACTCCTAAACACTTGATAAGATTTAAAGATGGAGCTAGAAATTTATTCTATATTTTTTTACGTCATCGAGATTATGTAAAAGCCGATGGTACCATGAAAGAAACAATAAAAAAAGTTTTAGATGAAGATTTACTATCCGATTTATCTGAAATGAAGACAAAGACCTTAATCATTTGGGGTAAAAACGACAGAATGGTTCCAGTAAAATATGCTTACATTTTTAAAGAAAAAATTGAAAATTCCGAACTTGTCATTTTACCTAAAATTGGCCACAGCCCCCACTTAGAAGCGCCAGAAAAATTAGCAAATCTTGTTTTAGAATTTTTAAAACAGGGAATATGATTTATTTTTTAATTTTAATCCCTCTTTGGTTTATTCGTCAAATTAAGTCAATTTTATTTTGGGTTTATCTTTGGCAATTAAAAGAATATTATATTGGTAGATTTTTTGATCATTTTAGAACCGAAAAAGGTAAACAGTTAAATTTTAATTACCTTAATCTTTTAAAGATATTTTTAATTTCAGGTTTTTTATGTTTTTTTCTTTTTGGGTGGTGGGAGGGTCGTAGTCTTTTCCCCTTAATTTTTACTCCGATTTTAATTTTATTATATTTTGTTGAAACAATAGTCTTTTTAAAAAATCTTTTCCAAAAAAGATTAATCAAACCAGTTATAACAAAAAAAACTGGTTTGATTTTGTTATTGCTAATAATAATTTTTTGTTTTTTGCTTGTCTTTTTCTATCAAAATTTCAAGAATCTTATTTGGTTTTCCTTCTGGCTTTTAATAATTGATATTTTCACACCCTCTTTAGTTTTTTTACTTATTTTAATTCTTCAGCCATTAGCCAATCTAACCAAATCGCAGACTATTAAAAAAGCTAAAGAAAAAAGAGATAAATTTAAAAAATTACTTGTTATCGGAATTACTGGAAGCTACGGTAAAACCTCAACTAAAGAGTTTTTAACCACAATTTTATCTTCCAGATTTAAGGTTCTTTCAACTCCTGCCCACCGAAATACTGATATGGCAATAGCTCAACTTATTTTAGATAAATTAAATGAAGATATTGAAATTTTTATTGTCGAAATGGCAGCATATAAAAGGGGAGAGATTACCTCTCCTTGTCAGATTGTTAAGCCAAAAATTGGCATTTTAACTGGAATTAATGAGCAACATATGGCAACTTATGGCTCTCAAGAAAATATTATTAAAACAAAATATGAGCTGATTGAGAATTTACCCAAAGATGGTCTATCTATTTTTAATGGAGAAAATTTTTATTGCTTGGAGCTTTATCAAAAGACAGAAATTCCAAAGAGACTCTGCAATATTAATAAAACCTTCGGGGAAAATTTCATGCTTCAATCTGATTTTTGGGTGGAGGATCTAAAGGTTGAAAAGGAATTCCTTTCTTTTAAAGCGTTTTCTAAAAATTCTAAAGAATATACCGGAATTTTGCCTTCAACCAAATGGATACCTGGAGATTCAGCTAAATTTAAATTAAACTTACTCGGTGTCCAAAATATTGAAAATGTTTTATTGGCGGCAGCCTGCGCCAAAGAATTAGGAATAAATTTAGAAGAAATAGCTTCAGCTTGCCAAAAAATAAAACCTGAACAAGGCGGAATGGTCCTTAAAAAAGGAAAAGAAGGATTAAATATTATTGACGCTACTTATTCAGCTAATCCTGATGGAGTTATATCTCATTTGGATTATTTAAAAATCTGGGAGGGCAAGAAGATTATAGTTATGCCTTGCTTAATTGAATTAGGCCGTGCCTCAAAAAAACTCCACAAAAGAATTGGTCAAAAAATCGGTGAGGTATGCGATTTAGCAATTATCACAACAAAAGAAAGATTTAAAGATTTAAAAGGAGGCGCTATTGAAAAAGAAATGAACAAAGACAATATTTTGTTTATTGAAAATCCGAAGAAGACTTTTGAAAAAATAAAGAGTTTTACAAAAAAAGATGACTTGCCCTCCGACTTGTCCGTCGAAGCTTCAGCGAAGGTGGAAGTCTTGGCGAAGGAGGACGTTGTGCTTTTGGAAAGCAGGGTGCCAAACCAATTGATTAGTTTATTAGTGAGTTAGTTCTTTAGGTAAAATAAAAGTGCTCTCTACTTAGAGAGAGCAAGAAAAGAACAATGGAACTAATAGAATTAATGGATGAAGAAATCTTCCGGGAAAACAGAGACAATCCCGTAACCTAAAAGAATTACGGTTGGGAGAAAAGCTATTGAAAATACAATTACTACAGGTGTTTGCGGCCATAATAAAGACGGAATCACGAACGAAAGCGTCATCCATACAATCGCTAGTAGCATAAATATTAATCCCTTCGTTTCCCTTTTAATCTTCATATCGCCATCCCTTTATTTTTTAATGTTCAAGTAAAAATAATTTCGACCTCATTTTTAGTATAAATTATTAATGAAAACTTGTCAATACCTTAAGCCAATTTCAATATCTTTATCGCCGAATACGGAAAAAGACGATATTTGGTTGGCTTTGAAATTGAAATTCCAGCCGTGGCGATGGAAAAAGGGGAAAGCTGTTGAAGAAATAGAAGATGAGTTTAAAAAGTATTTAGGAGTAAAACATGCTATTTCTTTTAATAGCGGTAGGTCGGCGTTGATGGCGATTTTGAATTCTTTAGGATTACAAGAAGATGACAAGGTTTTACTACAGGCCTTCACCTGTAATGCGGCGGTAAATCCGATTTTGTGGTCTAACCTGAAACCAATTTTTGTCGATTGTGATGAAAAAAATTTAAATATTGATATTGAGGATTTAAAAAGAACCCTTCGACAAGCTCAGGGCAAGAAACCCAAAGTAGTGATGGTTCAGCATACTTTTGGATTGCCGGCAGAAATGGATGAAATTTTGGAAATTTGTCAGCAGGGCGAAGAAGATAAATCTTCTTCTTCCCCTTTCGCTGAAGCTCGGGAAAATAACTTAATTTTAATTGAAGATTGTGCTCATTCTTTAGGTGCTAAATACAAAGGAGGATATTGTGGAACTTTTGGCGATGCTGCTTTTTTCTCTTTTGGTCGCGATAAAATAATTTCTTCTGTTTTTGGTGGAATGGTAATAACTAATAATGATAAAATGGGGGAGAGGTTAAAAAAATTTCAAGAGAAGTTAAATTACCCACCGAATTTCTGGATTTTTCAACAATTATTACATCCGATTTTAATAAATTATTTAGTTTTACCAGTTTATGGTTTGAATCAATATTTAGGAAGAATTCTTTTGGGAATACTTCATAAGTCTTTTATTTTATCTAAAGGAGTTTACAAAAAAGAAAAGAGAGGAGAAATTCCAAAATATTTCCCAAAAAGATTACCAAACGCCTTAGCTATCTTAGCTTTAAACCAATTTAAAAAATTAGAAAAATTCAATAATTAC
>Ga0210018_1000583_pt1 | contig 18633 bp, 17 predicted proteins | sample CryGeyCG2014_010_2_FD_183967 | JGI IMG/M metagenome (GOLD analysis project Ga0210018, IMG submission 183967) | Groundwater microbial communities from aquifer - Crystal Geyser CG09_land_8/20/14_0.10 (SPAdes) (version 2) | ecosystem: Environmental > Aquatic > Deep subsurface > Groundwater | place...
TGAAAGAAGTTTCGTTACGCTGGCGATAGGTAGTTTTTGCTCTGTGTTTTTTTCAAAAATAATCTTACTTTCGCCTTGCTGATTAACCAATAAAGAAAGATAGCTTTTAGCTTTAATTTGGCTAATGTCGCAGCTACCAAGCTGGGCTTCGTTTATTTGGTTTCCAATATTGGCTGAAAAAAGATTCTCGTTTATTTTTAAAGGGTTTTTGCCCAAAGCTTTAGCTAAAAAATAATCCTCTGATGTTTGATGTAAAACATTGCTTGCTAAAACAAAAACAACACTGGCTAAAAATCCGCTAATAAATAGAAATATTTTTCGCATAAAGGTTATAGCTTGTAAAGAATAAAGTGCCTTTTATTCGTTAGCCCAAGGTTATTTTGTGTCATCCTGAGATAGCAGGCGAAGGATCTGTCTTTCAAAACAAGGGATTCTTCACTCTGTTCAGAATGACAGGCAGTGGTTCAGAATAACACGCACGGGGTTAAGACGAGTTTTTATTTCTTTATTATATACTACTTGTTTTTACTTAGCAATAACCTAGAGCAAATATAAAATAACCTTCAAGTTAAATGTTTTTTAATGTCTTTTTTTTCACTTTGTGTCAAATTCCTGTTTTATTTTTTCTAATAAAGCCACTAAAAGCAAATTACCAGATTTTTTAAACCTCTTCCTATCTATCGCATATGCGATAGAAAGGAAGAGGTTTAAGGTTGAAGAAAAAACCCTGCTTTAGATATAAAACAGGGTTTTCAAATAAAATTAAAATTTTTTTGTTAGCCGTTCTTTTATTTGGGATAAATCGCCGTTCAAAACAAGGTCGGTTGAAGCCATAACTTCATCATAAGATGGGCACTTTATCTGAGCCGGGTTAAGCAAAAAAACTACCTTTTTGCAGTAAAGAGCAAACAGCATTTCAGAGGCGGTATTTACGCCAACATAGCCGTTAACCCCGTTTTTTTCAAGGTTCAAAACCAAAATACCGTCAGCTGTTTTTATTTGGTCAAAATACCACTGAACAAAGCCATACTCCCTTTTAATGGCGCCGTGCTCTGTTTTAATTTTTTCCAAAAAGTCAGGATGTTCTCCTTTCACTACTTCCTCGTAAAGGGGGTGGACAATCGCTGTTAAACCCAACTCTTTTAACTTAGCTTTATATTCAACCATTTCTTTTCTAAAAGCAGAACTAGCACAAATAACAATTTTTGGCTTTATTTCTTTGGCGGGGTAGAGGCCAAAATTAGAAAGCATTTCAGCTGCTGTGTTTAAGGGAATGCCTCGCATAATGTTAGTGGGGCTACCGTTTATCTCTTCAATAAAACTAGAGCTTACAAAAGCCACGGGGTTATAACCCAAGGCGTAGGTTTTAAAGTGCGGGTCTTTATTAAGGTATTGTTCAACTTCTTCTAAGGCAAGCTCTCTGAACTTTACTTCTGTTTCAACAACTCTTTGGTCAAGTTGTTCAACTCTTCCGCCCCCTGTTTTAAGAAGGGTTAGGCCAGTTAGAAAGCTATGCTTTTGGCCTGACAAATTAAGCAATCTTTGTTTTGCCGCTGCTTTGTTAGCTGGTTTTTCTAAAATTTTATTTTTATGAAAACCAACTGAATCAAAGCCAAAAATAAAGGTTTGTTCTTCAAGATGTTTTTTGGCCACAGCCGTAGCTTTTATTTCAGAGAGACATAAGACCAATGCTTTTGGGCTGTTTGACCTTTGTTCAAATTTTTCTTCAACCTTGCTGCCTTCAGCTGTAAAAGGGATATTCAAAAACTCAAACGCCTCTCTGCGAGAAGGCGAAGTTGTGGCTAAAATTATTTTTTCTTGCTCCATTTTACCTTCCTCCATTTTTTAAGGTTTTAAAATTATTAAAGGGCGAATGCCCCCAAAGTTTGCAAAACTAATCTCTACTGAAATAATAATAAAAAAACCATTTACTTACAAGGGCTTTTTATTCGCTATTCGCTTTTAGCTTTTTGTTCTATGCTTTCAGACATTAAGCCGTTTGTCAATTCTTGACATGTCACGAGGGAACAAACTGGCCTCCCTTAGGTTTTCTAAATTGAGGAGTTGCTTGATAATTCTTTCTGCCCCCAAAGCAAAGCCACCTTCAGGGGGCATGCCATATTTAAAGGCCTGTAAATATATTTCAAAATCAGAGGGGTCATTGCCCCATTTTTTAACATTACTTAAAAGTTGCTCGTAATCGTTTATTCTTTGCCCCCCAGTGATTATTTCTAAGCCCTTATATAAAACATCAAAACTTAAGGTTTCTTCTGGATTGTCTTTGTCGGGCATAGTGTAAAAAGGCCTTTTTTTAGTTGGATAGTGGGTTATAAAAACAAGTTCTGATTTATGAGTTTCAAAAGACCACTTGCAAATTTCAACTTCATCTTCCGGGGATAAGTCAGGTTCGTTGGTGTTGTCTCTTTTTGTTCTTTCTAAAATAATTTGTTGGGCTTTTTTTAATTTTAATCTTGGGATTTTTTTAATTTTAGGCACACTTACTTCAAAAAGTTCTAGTTCTTTTGAGCAATCTTTTTCGATCGCTGAAAAAACATTTTTTAACATTACCTCACAGGTGTCCATTAATTCTTCCCAAGATTCAATAAAACCCATTTCAGCATCTAAGCTGATATATTCTGACAAATGCCTTGTCGTGACACTGGGCTCGGCCCTATAGGCATGAGCTAACATATAAACCCTTTCAAAAACAGAAACCATAATTTGTTTATAAAGTTGAGGGCTTTGGCCTAAAAAGGCAGGTTTACCATAATAATCTATCTTAAAGACCTCAGAGCCACCTTCTGTGGCAGTGGGGACAATTGTTGGGGCTTGCACTTCCGTAAAATCAAGCTTTTCCATTGTCTGCCTAAAAGCTAAAATGGCTTTTTCTTCAATCTTAAAAATTGCTTTTATTTTTTCGTTTCTTAAGGTTAATGGCCGAAAATCAAGCAAAACAGGTAAACTTAACTTCATCCCCTCTTTTATCGCAAAGGGTAATTCTTGGGCCTTACTTAAAACCTTTATTTCTTTCACTTGAAGCTCTACTTGGCCAGTTAATAAATCCTTGTTTTGCATTTTTTCTGGCCTCTCAACAATTTCGCCCTGCAATTCAACAACATCCTCTTCTTTTAAGGCCTTCGCTATTTCCCCTCCTGCGACTGCTTGTAAAAGGCCGGTCCTGTCTCTTAAATCAAAAAAAACGATTGAGCCATGGGCCCTGACCGTATCAACCCAACCCTTAATAATAACGGACTTGCCAATACATTTAATTGTTTCAGTATTTAGTATTCTTTTCATATTTAAAAGTTGATAAATTGATCAAAGAACCTCCTGAACCTCTTTTATTAATTCTTTTGGGGTGTAATTAGTTTTAATTAAGTATTTTTTAGCCCCTAATTCATAAGCCCTGGCTTTTGTTTTGGGGTCGTCTAAATTAGAAAAAGCAATGACTGGGATTTTACTAGTTAAGTTGCTTGACTTCAATCTTTTTAAAATTTCAATGCCATTGCCCCTGGGCAAAAGGATATCAAGAAGAATTAAATTGGGGCTATGATTTTCTAAAACGCGAAACGCCTCTTCCTCTTCAGAAGCTGTTAAAACATCAAAGCCCTCTTGGGAAAATTTATTTTGGTACATTTCCCTTAAAAGCTTTTCGTCTTCAATTATCAGTATTTTTATCATTTTGTTCCCCCTTTGACATTTTTATTTTAATAAATTTTCTTTTGCCTGCTTGGACAACATCGCCATCTTTTAAGTGGAGAACTTCTCGCCAATTTTGTTTTATTGCTTGATTTATTTTAATAGATTTGCTTTCAACGAGTCGTTTAGCTTCGCTTTTCGATTGAGCTATCCCTGTTTCAAAAAGCAGGTCTAAAATGTTAATTTCGCTTTTTGTTGTAGTGAAAGCAGATATTTGCGATGGCAGCCCCCCTTTCTGAAACACATCGTTAAACTCTTCTTTAGCTTTTTGGGCCTGTTTTTCTCCATGATACATTTTAACAAGCTCTTTAGCCAATTTTTCCTTTACTTCCTTATAATTCAAAAGCGAAGCACGAGCTCTATTTTGCATTTGCTTAATTTCTGACAATGGAATTTCAGTAAGAAGTTCAAAGTAGTGCCAAATTAGTTGATCAGGAATAGACATTGTCTTGCCGTACATTTCTTTTGCTAAATCATTAAACTTGATATAATTTCCAACTGATTTGCTCATTTTTGTTTCGCCGTCAGTCCCTATCAAAAGAGGTGTTGTTATAATGTCTTGTTCGGGTAAATTGTATTTTTTTTGCACCTTTCTACCCATTAATAAATTAAACTTTTGATCATTCCCGCCTATTTCCACGTTCGCATTAAGGGCTACTGAATCATAGCCCTGCATCAAGGGATAATATATTTCTTGCATGGATATGTCAACATCTTTTTTAAGTCGTTTTTGAAAATCGTCTCTTTCTAAGATACGAGCTACTGTAAAACGAGAAGTTATATCCATAACAAAATCCATTGTCTTGTTTTTATACCATTCGCTATTATATCTAATCTCAGCTTTTTTAATATCAATAATCCTCCCGGCTTGCTTGGTGTATTCTTTCATATTTTCTTTTATCTGAACGGCTGAGAGAGGTTTTCTTGATGTCATCCTGCCAGACGGATCGCCAACTTGTGCTGTAAAGTCGCCAATAAGCAAAATAATATTATGCCCCAATTCCTGAAATTGCCTTAACTTTTTTAAAGGAATTGAATGCCCTAAATGCAAATCGGGTGAAGTCGGGTCAATGCCAAACTTAACCCTAAGCCGCTTGCCGCTTAAAAGTGCTTTTTCCAAATGCTCTTTGATAACCACCTCCTCCACTCCCCTATTTAACACCTCCCTTATTTTGTTTTTATCTGTTATAACTTTTGCCATTTTGTTTTTTAATATATTGTAAAATAAGTTCGCAGTATTTGCCATAATCTTTTAGGCAATCTTTTATTGAATTATAAAATCTTTTTTCGTCTAAGTTTCTATAATTATGGACTAATGCATTTCTCAATCCGACTGATTGAGCGATAGTTTCGCTAAAATTCTTTGGTAAAATTTCAAGTTTAGCCAACGCTAAAAATGTCTCCTTATAATCTTGGGGTGGCTCCTCTTCTCTTACTTCACTGATAATATGTTGATTAATATCTAATGCGTCATTAATAATCCTCTCTATAATTCTTTCGACAACAGTATGCTTAAAAAAATCGCTTACAATATCCTGAAACGAACAATTTTCGTATAAACTAAGCATCTTTAAATCATTATGAATAAAGGCTAATTTATTTTTTATCAATTCTTTATTAAGCATATTTAATTTTTTGTTTTAAGAGTTTTTGTTGTTTTTCAAGAATTTTCATTTTCAAGTCAAATAAGGGCTTGCTATCAATAAAATTTTTATAGGCAAAAAATCGTAAATTATGAAAAGCTATTTCGTCCCCCCCTAAAAACTTGCCCCTAACTAACACATTATAAAGAAATACTGGTTCAGACCCTTTAATCATCCGCAAATCAACATTATAGCCCTGAAAAATTTTTGAAAAATCGCTAAAAAGACATCCGAATCTTCGGTAGGTCTCTTCTTTTTCATCTAAAATCCCAATATCCAAGTCGCTATTTTCTCTGGCTTTTCCATTTGCTCTTGAACCAAAAACCACAGCGAATTTTAATCCCCTGTTTTTGACAATTTTTTCTACCTGTTTTTGTTTCTCCGCTGTAATCTCCATTTCTCTATAATACTAAAAAATCAAACAAAAAGCAAATCATGATGTGATAAGGTAGTCAAAAGGAAAGCCGCCACAAATATATATGGCGGCATTAATTTAGGTACCGGTTAGCGATTTCCAAGAAAAAAGGAATGTTCCATGTTTGCTCTCTTTTTAAGTTAACGACACAAGCTGCGATTGCCGCATTGCAAACATAAAAAACAAACAGTTCTTGCGGGACAAAATATTTAGTTTTCTTTTTGTATACAGACAAAAAGATCTCTTTTTCGGCTTGCTTGTGAAAAAAATCAAGATCAAGAGTAAAAAAAGTGATATCCTTTAATATGTCAGCCACACGCATATTTTTTCTAAGGGATCTGTCAATAAAATGAACAGAATCTCCTTCAATAAAAACATTATCTGCTCTCAAATCCCCATGCACAGGTAGAACGAATCCATTGCTCTTTCTTGAAAAAAGCAATCTGTGTTTGTTCCTCAAGAAATCAATAATGTATCCCCTAATTTTATGGAAAGCAACAGTTGTTTCTTTTGCCAATAATTGTTCGCGCTCTTCTAAAAACAGAAGGTCGGAAAGCCAAACATTCTGTATGCTTTTACAAGACCCGAATTTTCTTATTAACATTCTATCGCCCCGACAAAGATTTCCTGTTAATTTACTTAAATGAAAATCTGCCAGTTTTGTAGCTATTAAAGTTACCTTTTCTTCATTGAAGCCATTGTTTTTCAATAATTCTAAAACCAAATGTTCATTTTTCAATTTTTTCATCAACAAAGCATAGTCGTCAGCCCAACTTTGGCCACCGTATAATGTTTGGCACATTGAAACGGGAAAAACGCCAAGATAAACACTCGGACTCAATTCAAAATTAATTTTGAACTCCTCTATTAGGGATCTTCTTCTTTCTGCGGCAGTGAGGCCATAAACTTCTTTTAGAATTTTTAAAACATTTTTGTCTAAAAATACTAAAAATGAAGAATTAGTCTCAATAATTTCGGAAATAGGGCATAACTTTCCCCTAAAAATAATGTTTTCGTTACAGCTTAATTCATCCGACAAATTCATCTAAAACACCCCCTCTTTAATTTTAAAAGAACATTTTTCAAAAAAATCTCAAAAATTTTCCAATTTCGCTTCTGTGCTTTGAAGGTGGTTTTGATAATCTCGAAATGTCTGGTTCCTGCTTAAAAACGGCCTTAATTCTTCTGATAAAAAATGATGCTTCCACAAAGTTTCTTTTATACTTTTTTTACTTTTTATAAGGGGAATGTAAGTCAGGTTGTCATTTGCGTCAATAATTTTAATAATCATAGCGTGTTTTCCTTTTTTCTTAATTTTTTCTAATAAAACCTGCCACCTTTTTTTATAATCTTCAATATGCTCTTGAGTTAAAGTTTTTACTAAACTTTCTACTTCATGTCCAAAATAACGTTTGATTGTTTCAAAATCACAATTTGTATCTTCCACTAAATCATGAAGAATCCCAGCGACGACAACATCCCGGGGAAAATTCAACCCCATAGCAACAAAGCCAACTCTTAAACTGTGCAAGATAAGGGGCTTGTCGTTTCGGCAATTTTCTTCAACACAATGAACCAACATTTTAATTGCTTCTTCAATTATATTTTCTATGGCAGGTGGCTTTATTTTCATTATTTGTGATTAGATATTACAAAGGTTTTTATTTGAATATTTATAAGAAACGCAAACTGGGTAAGTGTCTTCTTGAAAATATTTTTGTTTATGCTCGGCTGTAAGAATCGGGCAAGCAGAGCCTTTTACATTTTTTGGACTAAAAATATTGTTTTGATAATCTGTGCTATAAAAAAATTTTCCATTCTTAAAGTAAGCAAAGTTTCTTCCAACATCTAAAAGTAATGGGCAGGAATAAATTTTTAAATTAGGCATTATTAAAACCCGAGAATTTTTGACTGCCTCGCAAGTTATAGTTTTTTTCTGTTCGTTTATTTGCCCTTTAATAAACCGAAATGGAACTTTTACTTCTATGTTGCTAAACTTGAGTAGCTCTTTTTCAAGTTTTTGGCGCGTATGTATCCAACATTTTGCTGATACTAAAAGCTGTTGATTTTGTTTAGCCAAACCATTTTCAGAAATAAGATGCAGATTTAACGATTTAACCCCTAAATCAGAAAGTTGCGAAACAAGAGGTATAATTTGATTCAAATTTAAAGAATTAACTGTCATAGTGACTCTCGTTTGATAGTCAAGACGGATCGCTTTTTGAATGTTTTTGATCAGTAATTCGTAATTGCTAAAGGGTCTAACGGCTTGATGTGTGTTTGCGTTAGCCCCTTCCAAACTAAAGCTTAACTCGTCCGCTAACTTAAAAACAGGTTTTTCTAATATCTTTGCATTAAAACTGCCGTTTGTGTCAACCCTAACACAGTTTACACCTTGTTTTTTGGCCACTGTAATAAACTTAAAGAAGAGAGGATGCAATGTGGGCTCTCCTCCAAGCAAGGTTAACTTAGATGCTCCCATTTTTACCAACTGCTGGACAATATTTGTGTATTCTTTTAAGGGCATATCCTCTTGTTTGGCTTCTCCTAAATAACAATGGAGACATTTCATATTGCACCTTAAGGTAATGTAAGCAAAAATTTCTTTTAAGTTGCCAGTAAATTGCGCAAAGAAAGCATCCATTTTTTAATAATACTAAAAAATCAAACAAAAGGCAAATCATGATCTTTAGGTAAATCGTAGTTTTGTATAATTGCTTGCACAATGCCACCCCTTAATACTTTCCTCTATCTTACGCATATGCGTAAGATAGAGGAAAGTTTAGTTTTGATTTGAGTGGTTTTGAGTTTTCAGCCCAAATTGCTCTCTCTTTATTTTATTGGCAGTTCAATGCAAAACTTACTGCCTTTGCCCTTGCCTTCGGAAATGGCCTTGATATGACCTTGATGCATTAAAACAAATTTTTTAGCGATATACAAACCCAAACCCGTGCCACTAACCCAATGTTTAGTGCCTGCCTTTGCCCTTGAAAAACTATTGAACAATTTAGCTATTTCTTCTTTACCCATACCTTCGCCCGTGTCTACAACCGAAACTAGAACGAACTCTCCCCTCCCCTTTTTCTTTATCTTGTCAAGTTTAACTTTAATTGTCCCTGTGGGGGTATATTTTAAAGCATTGTCAATTAAATTAGAAACAACTTCTCTGATTTTTTCTCGGTCAATTTCAATTTCTTTTATTTTAACCTTGGGCTTTTCAAAAGAAAGGGCTAAGTTTTTATTACTGGCTTGTTGTTGGAAATCTTTAACTATTTGTTCTAAAAGCTCCTCTAAATTAACTTTTTCTTTATTTATTTTAATTTTACCCGACTCTAAGCGAGACAAGTTCAAAAGCGAGTTAACTAAAGCAATAATCCGTTCATTGGCCGAAAAAACATTTTCCACAACTTTTTTCTGCCCTTGGCTTTGAATTTTGCCATAGTCCCCTTCTAAAAGCATTGAAATGTAACCCTTAATAGCCGTTAAAGGCGTTCTTAATTGGTGGGAAGCGATGTAAATAAACTCGGACTTGGCTTTATCTAACTTTTTGACTTTTTGATAAGCATCTTTTAATTTTTTATTAGTTATTGCTAACTGCGTAGCATACCTGTCAATTTGTTCTTTCTGTCCAATTTCTCTTTGAACTGATTTTGTCAACAACCAGCCGAAAGAAAGAAACGAAACAAAGAGGATCCCTTTTAGAAAAAAGGTTAAGCTCTTTCCAGCTGAAATGAAGTCAGCAAGCAAAAGTAGCGCAATACTTCCGATTAAGAGCTGGGTTAAGATAATTTTTAGGCCAAAGAGTTTTTGTTTAACAACAGCATAAATAACAAAACCTAAAAGAAAAACAGTTGAATAATCAGCTATCCAGTAATAGCGGGTTATTTGAAAAAAAATCGGTAAAGTGATATTAAAAATAAAGTTAGCCGTATAAAAAATAAAAGCACCAGTTAGAAAATAAAGTACTCTGTTTTTTTGCGCCAGAGAAAAATAAGAATAATTTCTTAAAGGGATGTAAAGGGCGGCAACAATCAAAAATAAAATTCCTCCCAAGAAAGCTATCATGCCAACCCCGTAAGAAATAGTGAAATAATCTTTAACTATTTTTGTGCCCGTGATAACTAAATGAGTAAAACCAGTGCCGCAAGCTAACAAGATAGCCACAAAACTTACCAAATAGCTCAAAAGGCTTTTATCTTTTTTTCGCCTAAACAAATAAATAGCTAAAAAATAAAGCAAAGCAAAAAATAAAGGGGTGACAAACCAGGCAATTTTTAAAAAAACTAAAGCAAGGCCTGGGTTGCTGTCATTGACCATGCGAGCTAAATAAGCGAAATCAACCCAAAAAAGCATTAAAGCCACCATCGCCACGATCATTTTATTCGGCTTAGCTTTGGGGTTGTGTCTGTAAGCTATAAAACCTATCCAAGCACTCGTAGCTGAAATTACTAAAACCAAAATTTTATTTAAAGTGAGAAATGGAATCATCGTTGTCTTTTAAATTATTTTAACAATTAAAAGTAAAATTAGCCAAAATAAGAATTGGCTGGCTTGCAAAAAATAGGCCTGATAGTTATTTTTTTTAACTAAAAACCAAGACATAAGATCAATGAAAACAAGGGAACTTAAATAGAAAAAAAACTTTTGGTTTGTTATTATGCTTAACAATAAGGGTAAAAAGAAACTAACTAAAAAAATAATCGGTTTAAGCAAGGTTAAGGTTTTTTCTTTGCCTAAAATAACAGGCAGGGTAAGCAAGCCATTTCGCTTGTCTTCTTTTTCGTCTTTTAAATCAAGAATAATTTGCATTAAAATAGCTTTTAAAAAAACTAACAACCCTAAAAATCCAGCTAAAATTGTAAAGTGGCTAAAAGGAAAAAATACAAGCGAAGCGAAAAACAGGGCGACAAAGATATTTTTGAAAAGGGGTATTTTTTTAGTTAAATTTTTAAAAAATAACGGATAAAGAAAACCCAAGATTATAACTAAACAACCAAAAATTAGCAACTTAAACCTAAAAAATAAAAGCAGGGCTAACCCCAGAGAAATAAATAAAATAAAAGGTGCTCTTTTTTTATGCAAGGCAAGATATTTATTGGTGTCTTTTTTTAAACCAAGCAGACGGTCAAAAAAATAAATTGAATAAAAAGCTAAATAAAAAGCCAGCAAAATCCAGGCGGAAAATTTTATTTGAAAAACTAAAGCCGGTAGCCAAACTAAAGCCACTGAGCCAAGGGCTTGTAAGTGCCCGCCAAAAAGAATTTCCTGGCTGATTATTTTAGGCAACCTTGAAAGCATTATTTTGTAAAATTAGTTTTAACCAATAAGTATATTTTTCAGGATTTTGCTTGATATCTTCTTTCAAAGCAGAAATATTCACCCATTTCCAAGATAGGGCCTCTTTTTTATTTGGCTTTGGGTTTTTTTCGTATTTACCAATTAAAACATAATCAACTTCGTTTTCAAAGAAATAACCATACTGAACCTTATACTGAAACTTAAAAGCTAATTTTAGAGGGCAAGTAAAGCCCATTTCTTCTTGTAACCGTTCTTGCGCTTCTTTAATAACGCCAATAAGGCCTCCTTGTAAAGGGTGCGAACAGCAAGTATTACTCCATAAATAAGGGGCAATTAGCTTATATTTACTTCTTTGTTGAAGCAATAATTGACCTTTTTTATTAAAAATTAAAATTGAAAAAGCCCGATGTAGCTTTACTTCTCTGTGAGCTTTAAATTTGTCGTAAAAGCCCTGGGGTTCATCATTTTTATTAACTAATAAAACCATAATTTTTTACTGCTTTCTTTTAATAGAAAAGTAAGCTAAATCCTTTAAAAGTTGCCTGTATTTGTTTTCAGGTAATTGTTTTAAAGCCACGAGAGCTTTTCTAAGATATTTTTCCTCTAAAGTGATGGCTTTTTCTTGGGCTCTTGTTTCTTTGATTAAAAGCATAATCTTCGCCTTTTCTTTAGAGGTAATTTTCTTTTTCAAAAGCGTCCCAGCTATTAATTGGTTTTCCTCTTGAGCTAAAAGCAAAACAATGTTCCCCCCCTTTCTTTCTTCTATGTCTTTGCCAATTTGTTTACCAAAAGTTTTTTCTTCGCCGAAAATATCTAAAATATCATCTTGAATTTGAAAGGCTATTCCTAAATTAAAACCAAACTCTTTAAGGGTGTTTATTTTTTTCTGAGGTGCTCTTGCCATCATTGCCCCCAGCTCACAACAAGCGGAAATTAAACTTGCTGTTTTTAAAGAAATCATTTTAAAATATTTTTTTAAAGAAATATTCTTAATTCGTTTTTTTTGAAGGTAATTCTCGTTTTTTCTGCCAGCCCTTTCAAATAAAACATCAAGCATTTGGCCCTCAGTTACCTCTTTCATGGTTTTAATCAAAACTTGATTTATTTTTTGAAGGCGAAGAGGGCTATTTGAATTGTTGTTAAAAATAGAAACAGCTAAATCCATTGAAATTAAATTAGCAAAAGTGGTGCCAAACTTTTTAAGGGCAGTTGGCTTGCCCCTTCTTAATGACCCATTGTCAACAATATCGTCAACAATTAAAGTGTAATTGTGAAAAATTTCTAATTGAGCAGCCACAGGCAAAATATCTTTTTCTTTGCCCCCCATCATTTGGCAAGACAAAACAGCCAAAGCTGGCCTTAATCTTTTTCCCCCCGATCCTAAGGGATAAGAAACCTCTTCCTGAAAATAAGTAGTAAACCCTTTTTCTAATAGAGTTTTGATTTTTGGCTCAACCTTATTTTTAATCTCAACTAATTTTTTTTCGATGTTTATTGTTTTGTCTTTTTTTATGCCCATATTTTTATGCCTATATTTTATAATACCACATACCATAAAAATTAAAACAAGGCAGACAAAAAATGTTTATTCGCTTTATTTTCACATTAGAATAATTTATTAGAATAATTTAGTTAGCAAAAAAATAAAAAATGGACTATTTCTGACGATCGTCAGAAATAGTCCATTTTTTATTTAATTTTAAGGGTTTTAACTTTGCAAACCGACTTGACAAGGGCAACAAGGGTGGCGGGCAAGGGGGTGGTTGTTTCAAATAGGTCAAGCTCTTTGCCTTGGGAGAGTTGTTTTGAGGATTTGTAAGCCCTGATTTGGTTTATAACCTCTCAAGCCAAATTGAAATCGCTCCTTTCTGTAATTATTTATTTTTTGAAAAACTGTTTAATTATACCATATTTTCTAAAACCACTGCAACCCCCCCTTTTTTTTGTAATACAAAAAAGCTATTGACAAAGCCGCTTTTTTTTTTGCTATGCTTGTAGGTAATCAAAGATAGTACTGAAAAGTAGAGAGTTCTTTAAAAAATTTTATCTTGCTATAAGATAGGAAGGAGGTATAAAGAAATGGATAAGTTTGATATGAAGAGAAAAGTTCTTGACGAGCTTAAAAAAATACAGCAAGAAATTAAGGAATGATCTTCGAGAGATTACTCCGCAGATTTTTCTCAAATTGGTCACTCAAGCATAAAAGAGGGCTACTTAAACGGAAAATCTATTCAACGCGTTATTTTTTATTTGCGAGGTTATGGGTGTAAGTGGGCTATTAGCAGGGGTGGTGGATGTTTTATGTGTGGTCATTATACAAAAACATCAATGGGTAGAAAAATTTCACCTTTTCATTTTATAACTCAATTTCAAAATGAGTTTGCTAAATATGATTTTACGCAATATCCAATGATATGTGTTTATAACGCAGGATCTTTTCTTAATGAAGAAGAAATGCCCGTCATTGCACGACAAGAAATTTTTCGTGTTATTGCAGAAAATCAGCATATTCAAACTGTTGTTATTGAAAGCCGTCCAGAATTCATTACGAATGAGGTAATAAAAGAAATCGAAAAAATATTACCGCATAAAAGAATTGAGATAGGAGTGGGGCTTGAATTGGAGAGCGATTTATCTCGTGAAATTTGCATAAATAAAGAGTTCAGTTTTGAAGAATATGAATTATGTGCTAAACTTATTTCTGAATCCAACCTTTGTCTTTTAACCTATATAACTGTTAAGCCCTTGTTCCTCACTATTAGCGAATCCGTAGAGCAAGCCATTAAAACAGCACGAAAAGCGTCTGATCTTGGTTCGGCAGTTATTTCTTTTGAGCCAACAAGTTTGCAGAAAGGTACGGCGGTGGAGTATTTTTTTAACAAAGGTATGTATCAGTTTCCTTGGGGATGGGATATGATTGAAATTATGAAAAAAGTTCATGATCTTCCATTGGAAATTAGGATTGGTGGATTTGAATTTTTCCCAATTCCAGAAGCGTTTATACAGAATTGTGCGTTTTGCAATAAAAAGCTTTACGAAGCTATTTATTCGTATAATGCAACAAAAAATATGGAACTGCTTTTATCCTTGCAATGTGACTGTCAAAACACAAGAGAAGTTGACAAGAACAAGGAACGGTCGTTAGACGAAGATTTAATAAGTAGAGTGTATAAAATCCTTGAATTGGAAGGAGAAAAACAATGGAATTAAAAATTACCGAACAAATTCATGAAAAATACCCCGACCTTGCAATAGGCGTGGTGATTGCTCACAATATTGCTAACCGCAAAAGTGATACAACTCTTGAGCAATTTAAAAGAGAATCGGAAAATAAGCTCCGAAATTCTGAATGGACAACTGAAAGATTATCTGAAAATCCCTACATTTCCTCTTGGCGAGAAATTTATCGCAGTTTTGGAATTAATCCAAAAAAATATTTGCCAACCGCAGAAGCACTTATTAAACGCGTTTTGAAAGGAAGTTCACTGCCACAAATTAGCATAATAGTGGACGCATATTTAGCAGTTGAACTTGAATATTTTCTTCCTATTGGTGGATATGATTTAGATACTATTAAGGGTGATATTGTTTTGCGATTTTCACCTGGTAATGAGTTGTTTACTCCTATTGGCGGAGGCAGTCAAGAAACAAATCTAAACGATGTTGTTTATAGCGACGACAATCAGGTTTTAACAATTCATTGGAATTTTTTGGATTGTGATGCAACAAAGATTACATTAGACACAAAAAGTTTTATTTTATGTATGGAGATGGCTGATCCAAAAATTCCGCTGGAAAAATTAAAAAAAGCAACATTTGCACTTCGCCAAACTTTGGAAAAGTTTTGTCCCGGAGAATATAAAAGCTTTATAGTTAATACCATTAAATCTTTGCGCTGGGATATTTAATCTCAGAGCAAAAGACCTATTATAACCCTGTTTGTAAACAGGGTTATCTTTTTTGAAAAATTTATTTTTTGTTTTGCGTTACTTTCATCTTACACTTTTAGGAACGGGATTTCAAATTAGCGAGGATTGAAAAACAAAAAGCACCTTTTTTACTTAAGTTTGCCTCATGCAAAGGGGCAGATCAACTGTCTCACTTTTAGGACGATCGTCCTAAAAGTGAGACAACGATAAAAATCAAAAAGGTGTCGAGGCAAACTTTTTTTGGGCTATAGGTTTTGTAGTTTTCCACAAGGCAAGTTGCGTGTTCGCAAAATGTTCGGTATAATGAAGGTGGCTGTAAGACAACCAAAATATGCTAACTAAACGGCAAAAACAATTTTTGGACTACATCACCCAGTTTATCAAAAAGAACGGGTATGCCCCTTCGGTTGAAGAAACCAAAAAGCATTTTCGTTTGGCTTCAAAGGCGTCTGCGCATCAGCAAATTGAGGCCTTGTCAAAAAAGGGCTATTTAACCAAAGAAAACTACACGGCTCGGGGCATTTCAATTATTAAAGACGCCCCCCTATCCCCTGCTGACGACTATTTCCCATTTTTTTACGAATACGAAGATGCTTCAGATGTAAAACGCGATACAATTGATAAGTTTTTAAATAAAATTATTTGCGCAGATGGCGTGGCAACTATGAGAACAATGCCGTCAGAAAGTATTGATATTGCGATAACTTCGCCTCCTTATGATGCGCTTAGAACCTATAATGGCAATAACAAGTTTGACTTGCATAATACAGGCAAAGAACTCTTTCGTGTTTTGAAAAATGGCGGGGTGGTTGCAATGGTAATACAAGATCAAACAAAAAACTTTGGCAAATCGTTAACTTCTTTCAAGACAATTATTGATTGGTGCGACAATATCGGGTTTAAGCTGTTTGAGTGCTTGATTTATAAAAAATACGGCGCCGAAGGCGCCTGGTGGAATAAAAGGTTTCGGGTTGACCACGAATACATACCTGTTTTTTTGAAAGGCGAACGGCCGCAGTATTTTAACAAAGAGACATTGAAAATCCCGTCAAAACACGCAGGCAAAACAATGACTGGCGGAGGCACTCGTTTGACAAATGGGATAAGAATACCAACAAGATCAATAACCATTAACCCAAAAAAATGTCGCGGCACTGTTTGGGAATATCTGACAGCTGGCGATGGTAGTCGCCTAAAGCACCAGCATCCAGCCACATTTCCCAATCAATTGCCTTATGATTTTATAAATTGTTTTTGCCCTGAAAATGGTATTGTGCTTGACCCTTTTCTTGGTAGCGGCACAACCGCAGTGGCCGCCAAAAACCTAAAAAGAAAATTCATTGGTATTGATATTTGCAAGGACTACTGCGCCATAGCTGAAAAACGGCTTGCTGTAGAAACAGAGAGTACTCTATTTTAGAAAAATATTTTCTTTATCCAAAGTATATTCAAGGGTGTTACGACTTGTAATTGCCAATGATAATGGGTTTTTTGACATTAAATCATTATACCTGCCCTGACTGGGCTTGATGATACCTTTTTGAAAACGAAAAATATCAAATTGCCCCCAATGCCAACTTGCGTCAAAGTATTTCCAGCCGGTTTTTTGCTCTAATAAAGCAAGAAACGATTTTGCTTTATCTTGTGTGTTTTGGCTGAGACATTTATTATTGAAATTGATTAATTCTCCGTTTTTATCGGAAATTTTTATTTTATCCCCTCCTTTTTTGCCATCATTTATTTTTTTCAGTTCAAAAAATAAATTATTTAGAGCAATCATCAGACGATAAATTGTATAGTGTTCGTTATAAAATAAATCGTTCAAGGAGGTTTTTGTTATTTTAGCTCCTAGAAAATCAAACCAGTCCAAACAATTGTCAGGATAGTTAAATAGATTCTTAAAGGTGCCGTCTGTGTACAATAAAGGACATAACGAATCAATGGGTAAATTAACTTTTTGCATTTGCCCAACTATGCCAAGTAATAAGTGGATTGTACCCAAGGGGTACTTTACTGGAAAATTGTTTTTCATGTCAAAGTCCCTCAAATTATTGGCAGAAATACAATTTTTCAACTCAACCCAGTTTTTTGGCAAATGTTTCTTGTTATACAAAACCATATGGTGTCCGACGCTTTTCACTTCTTTTCTGAAAATTTCCATATCTAAATATACACAGCTTTTCGGTTCTATGTCGTTTTTAACAACTAAAACTTTGCCGTCATAAAAACCAACAATTTTCCAACCCAAATAATTAGACATAAACAAACCGCACAATAAACCATCACTATCGGGGCTAACAATACAATTTTGATTTTCTTGGACTACCCAAGGATATTTTTTTATAAGTTGTTGATAATCTAAATTCATATTTTTGTTTTTTGGTTGATTTCTTTTACCTTGCAGACAGAACGGACAAGGGCAACAAGGGTGGCGGGCAAGGGGGTGGTTGTTTCAAACAGGTCAAGGTCGGCTGCTTGGGAGAACTGCTTTGAGGATTTATATGCTCGGATCTTGTTAATAACCGACAAGGCCTTGTCAAACTCGGCTTGTTCTTTTTGGTTAAAATCAAAATCCCCTACTGGTTCTGGCCAGTTGCTAATATGTACGCTTTTTATTTTTTCAAATTGTCTAAAATAGCCCTGATAAAGCTCTTCGGTGATAAAGGGCATTAAGGGGCTGTATATTTTAAGAATATCCAGCAAAACCCTGTATAAAACTTGTTTTACTTCTTGGTCTGGTTTGTCTTGATAAAGCCGATGTTTTACAAACTCTAAATAATTATCGCAAAAATAATGCCAGAAAAAATTATCTATTTCATCTTTAGCTTTTGAATATTCATAATTTTCAAAACAATTAGTTGTTTTTTCAATGGTTTTTGATAAATTAAATAAAATCCATTTATCTTCTAATTGCAGACAAGAATAATCAATTTTTTGAAAATTCTTATTTTCAAAATGAGAAAAACAAAAATTGCCTGCATTAAACAATTTAGTCACGGTTCGTTTGCCTTTCTTAACTTCATCTTCTGAATATTTTAAATTACTGCCCAAACCAGTGCCCGTTGCCCAGTATCTTAAAGCATCAGCTCCGTATTGGTCAATTATTTTTTTTGGGTCAGTGTAGTTGCCCAATCGTTTAGAGATTTTTTTACCATCTTTATCAACCCCATGCCCAGAGATCATGATGTCTTTAAACGGAATTGAATTAAAATTGTAAAACGATTTAACAACCGTATAAAAAAGCCAAGTGCGAATAATTTCAAAGGCCTGGGGCCTTAAGGTTGAGGGGTATAATTTTGCTTTTGTTTTTTCATCTTTAACTAAGTTAGCGGCTATGTTGGGCGACATTGACGAGGTCGCCCATGTGTCTAAAACATCTTTTTCTGGCTCAAACTGGCTACCCCCGCATTTAGGGCATTTTTTTATTTTAGGTGCCTGCAGGGTTGGGTCAACCGGTAACTCGTCTTCGTTAGGCAGGATAATCTCTTTACATTTTTGACAATACCAAACAGGAAAAGGTACTCCATAATACCTTTGCCTGGAAATACACCAATCCCACCTTAAATTAGTAACCCAGTCAAGATACTTTTGCTTCATAAACAAAGGGAACCAACGCATTTTTTCAGCTTGTTCCAACAATTCTTTTTTA
>Ga0210018_1000584_pt1 | contig 18619 bp, 17 predicted proteins | sample CryGeyCG2014_010_2_FD_183967 | JGI IMG/M metagenome (GOLD analysis project Ga0210018, IMG submission 183967) | Groundwater microbial communities from aquifer - Crystal Geyser CG09_land_8/20/14_0.10 (SPAdes) (version 2) | ecosystem: Environmental > Aquatic > Deep subsurface > Groundwater | place...
CTGTGTGTCAATTTTAAAACCTTAACCTGTCCTTCTGTTAAAAAATCTCCCATTACTATTATGAGACTATATTTTCAGGAAAAAGTCAAATCAAGTAAGTTGCGAACTGGTTGAAGATGAATATACATCTACCTATGATGATGTAGATTATATTGCAGGCGACGCTGATAGTGGGTATTATGCTTGGCTTAATATTCTCTTCCAATAAAAATATATAGTCACTCTGATTATTTAAATAATCAGAATCGACAACATGTTTTTCATGCTCATTGTTGACTTTTGAGTCGAATTAATTTACCATTGAGCTTATGGGAATACTCGTCAACCTCTTAATAAACGGCCTTGCGGTTTATATTACTGCGCAAGTCCTTCCTGGGGTAACAGTGAGTAATTTTATAACCGCAATCATCGTTTCCGTAGTTTGGGCCCTGGTGAATACCCTTATCAAGCCAATTCTTTTTATCCTTACCCTCCCCGCAACTATTTTGACATTGGGTCTATTTACTTTTGTAATTAATGCTTTGATGGTATACCTTGTGGCTACATTTGTCCCTGGATTTCATGTGAGTGGCTTTTGGTCTGCTTTATTTTTTAGTTTAGTCTTGTCCCTTGTAAGTTCTATCCTGCGCAGTTCAACGAGGTAGGGATTTCTTCTCTCTCTACCCGTTGTACGAGGCTTTTTTTAGGCTCCGCACAACGGATATGAGTAAAAAAAGCTTAGTAACTTCTTCTGTTGTCTCTTCTGTAGCTGTCTCCTCCTCCTGTTCTTTCTTCTCTAGGTTTTGCAACGTTTACGACGATTGTTCTGCCTTCGATTTCTTTTCCGTTTAATTCGAGTGCTTTTTGTGCAGCTTCTGGGCTTGCAAAAGTAACGAATCCGAATCCTTTTGATCTCCCTGTTTCACGATCATTGATGATTATAGCTTCGGTGACTTCACCAAATTCAGCAAATAATGCCTTCAAGGAATCGCTTGTGATTGACCAAGGTAAGCTTCCGACGAATAATTTATTCTTGTCCATATATTTCACCCCCTCTTCATGTTGGAAAACTGATAGTTCCGTGTGCGAATATTGTTTATTGAAGCTTTATTTTGCCGTATGCAGCTTATTGGTGAATATGTCTGTGAAATAGATTTATATTGTATCATATAAATCGTAAATAGTCTTAAGGAAGTGTAATTTTAAGGCTATCCGCCTTATAAAATAGGCATTGACGAGCTATATTATTTGCAAATTCCAATGATTTCTTTATATCCTTTGTTTCAAAATATCTATACCCGAAGGCCGCACTGAATATATCTCCTGACCCGACGGAATCGACAATATCTTTAGGTTTAACAGGATCAACTGGGACGACGAGACTGTCATTTTTGGAGTAATAGTGAACCCCCTTATCCCCTCTTGTTACAATTACTTGGATAATTTGAGCCCATTTTTTTGTATACTCCGCTATGGCGAAATGATCAAATTCAGAAGCGATGATGAAGTCAAATAATGGCAGAAGGTCTTCGGCTTCTTTGAACTCCCTCTGATGCACGTTGCAGTTACTGTCAAATGATCTATAGTACCCTTGGGGAAGAAGTATTTTAAGTGCATCGCTTCGGACGGATTGCATCAATAAATGCACATATGGTACGGAATAATCTGGAGTAAGTGGAGCAAGAAAAATAATGTCTGAACCATGTATGATTTCTCTCAACTCATCTGTTATGGGCAATAACTCTGCATGTTCCCGATTCATTGCTTTTTGTGTACGAATTGATTTATGAAACGTATTTCTGTAGGATAACGTCTTTTCTTGTAATGGTTTGCTGGGGTAGATAGATATATTTTTCAAATACCGGACGAAGTCATTTCCATAGGGTGCAATTATTCGAGTTTTCGTATCAGGTAGTTGGCCAAATATCTTAGCCATAAACATAGCGGGGCTCCCCGCACTTGTGTAAGAAACATGTTCCGAAACATTTTCGTCGATACAGACATGACCAAGAATGGTTATGTTCATGTTGGTTCATTATAGCAAAGCCTCTGCTCTTTTTTCATGTTGAAATACGCGCCAATACAAATACATGGCTATGAGAGATATAAATTGGGCAAGAATGAGCGCTTTTGCGGGACCGATACGATCACCAATTAAACCAAGGACAAATGCAAAAAGGGCAAACAACAAACTTTCTGCGAGAGAATTTAATGATGCAATCGTGGCGCGTTGATGGGGTGTAAATTCTTTCTGGAGGAGTGAATCTTTTGCAACACTACCGGATCCATAAAAAATGCTGGTAGTAGCCATCATAAAGGGAGAAAGTTGAGTGGGAAATACTAATGCGATCAAGACAACCGCCCTGCTATATACATTACCAATTAAAATTGTTTTTATCTCTTTGAATTTATCGATTAATGGACCACTGAAATAAAAGCTCGTGGTGGCCCCCAAATAGGAGAACATTTTTGCAATGCCGATAGCCCATATTGGCCACAGGAGCCGATAAAAAGTAGCTGATAGCTGAAAGGACGCCTCCCCCACTGAAGATCCAATCATCCCCGCAACACTTACTAGCCGTAATTTTTTATTTGTTTTGAATAATAGGAGCGCTTCTTTCATGTGAGCGTAAATATTTGTACTTTTTTCTAGGTGAATATGGGGTTCGCTTATTAGCAAACTAATGAAGAAACATATAATTTGCGGGATAACTGAAATCCACATAACAATAATAAATGAATTATTTGCCAAAAAGCTCCCAATTACGGCGCCTAAAGCCAGTGCAAGCTGAAACAAAGAGCTTAATTTCCCTAAATAGGTGTGAAATTTTTTCTCATTCCCCGACTCTTTGAGACTATCATGCAGGAGTGCATCGTTATTTCCGCTATAAAACGCAACAGATAGTCCTTGAAATACCGCCCCTAGTGCCAGCATCAAGTAGGAGCCTCCAAGCGCGTAACAGAGCGCATAGGCGACACTCGCAATAGATCCAAGTACAATAGTATTTTTTCGGCCCACCATATCTGAGAGAATGCCCGTGGGTACCTCAAAAAGGGCATCAGAGATACTTGCAATCGAATAAATGCTCATGCCTAGGGCAAGCGAACCCGTGACATGGACAAAGTATAAAATCGCAATAGCCGAATACAATTTAAAGTCGGTAAAAAAATTAAACCACGCCAATAATTTGATATTTTTCTGTGATCCCATTTGTATATTGTAACATCATACATCCGTAGTCCAAGCCCTTTGGCAACCTGCGAGGTTGCCAAAAAATAGCTTTCGATGTATCGATGCATCGAAAAAATAGTTTCAGGTATTTTTCAGAATATGAGATTATAATTCTTACATTATTAGTTTTCATCCAATTCTATGAGATATTTCGATTATTCTCCTATGTATTCCCCTATGTCTTTCTGGTCTGGAGGCTTTATTTCCCTTTTAGCCAACATTCTTGTTTGGGGAATTATTATCTATCTGGTTATACATATTGTTCGAAAGATGTCTGGTAGTCATCATGGAGGATGCTGCGGAATGCACGATCATGACCGCACCGAATCTGAAAGGGACGATTCTTACTACCTTAACATAGCAAAAGAACGTTATGCAAAGGGAGAGATTGATAAGAAACAGTTTGAGGAACTGAAAAAAGATTTGATTGAAAAATAAACCTTTTCATTTCTCTGTAGGGACAGGTCGCGACCTGTCCCTACCTATAAAAAAATTACACAATAATATTTCTTTCTCGTTCTGGGCCGGTTGAAACGATTTTAACGGGTACCTTCAAAAATGATGAGATGAATCGCAAATATATTTGACAGTTTTTGGGTAGTTTATTGAATTTTGCGATCATCCGTATATCCTCTGTCCAGCCATTAAATGTTTTGTATATTGGTTCAACCTTCGCTAGCTCGACATATCCACAGCCACTATACGGGATTTTCTTACCTTCAAGACGATATCCGATACATACTTTTATTTTTTTGATTCCAGTCAAAATATCGGTTTTAGTTATCGCAAGACAGTTAGCGCTCGTAATCTGACAGGCAAATTTCACGGCTTCCAGGTCTAGCCAACCAATTCTACGGGGTCTCCCTGTGGTGGTGCCATATTCATGTCCTTGTTCTCGAATGGTATGAGCAACTTCATCATCAAACTCAGTAGGTACTGGACCCTCTCCAACTCTTGTTGTATAGGCCTTCACAACAGCCCATATCTTATCTATTTTATTTATGGGAAGTCCAGAACCGGTATTAATTCCACCTGTAATAATGTTTGAACCTGTGCAGTAGGGATACAACCCCCAATCGACATCCAACATCACCCCGTGTGCGCCTTCAAACAGTATGTGTTTCTTTTTCGCTACAGCCTCCGAAAGGATAGGAAACGTGTCAATGACATATGGTGCCAGAATCCTTCTATACTCTTTGAATTTTATTAATTCTCTTTCTATTTCAATGGGTGCGACTTTGAATAATGTAAGAATTTTATTTTTTATCCCTGCTTGAAAACGAAATTTTTCTTCAAAATACTTGAAGTTGAAAAGTTCATAGAGACGAATTCCGTTATAGCTTACTTTGTCTGCAAATGTAGGGCCAATACCACGTTTTGTTGTCCCTAATTTATTTTTTCCCCGTGCATTTTCGTAGGCTTCATCCAATGCCTTATGATATGGCATGATCAAATGACATCGAGGCGAGATAATCAGTTTATTAGTAAGATCCATACCTTCCGCTTGGAGCTGTTTTATTTCCGTAATGAGTACCTCAGGATCAATTATCACGCCGTTTCCGATAACACCCACCGTTTTCTTATTTAAAATACCCGATGGCATGAGGTGAAAGGGGTATTTTTTCCCTCCAACAATCACCGTATGACCTGCATTGTTCCCTCCATGAAATCGCACGGTATAATCGGCCTTTGCGGCAAGAAAATCAACAATCTTCCCCTTTCCTTCATCACCCCATTGTGATCCAAATACAAATTGCATCATACGAGTATAAAAATTGATAATGAGTAAACGTTTTGAAGATATTTCTTATTGTGAGAATAAGGAATTGAAGATAACACAGACTCATTTAAACAAATGAAAATACATCTGTCAATTGAAGTTTATTGTCTTTATTCCCTTCAATAATCATTAACTCTCCTGTTAAGGGAAAATCGTGCAGTTGCTTCGTCACGAACTTATCATATACCCAACTAACTCAGGTTTGCAACTAGTGGTAAGGTTTGGAAGTTTTCAGTAAGAAGGGTATCAAGTTCTGTTTGATAATCTCTCAGGTTATGAAAAAAGGCACTTGTTGCCTCTTTAAACTCCTTAAATATGCTTATCTTTCATATCTTTCATATCTTTCATGTTAAGTATTATAGTGAATTATTCTGAATAAAGGCTTTTATATGGTGGACCACTTCATCTTCATGATTGAAAAAGCTGTGGGTTGCATTGGGGATTATCACAATTCTATTGACTTTTGAGCGGATATTTTTTTCAAACCAGTGCTCAATTTTCTTGATCGGTCGATTCCTGAACTCATCCTTTTCCCCTAAAACGACGAGTTGGGGAATGATAATCTTACGAAATGTTGTTGGAATTTTATTCGCCTGGCAATAACAGAAAATCTCCTCTTCGCTGTTGGGTGTGTAAAGACTTAAAAATCGCTGTGCGTCATGCATCATCGGCCAAATGGTAAGAGGTAATAATTCATGCGCCTTCCCTTGTTGTACCAAGTCTTTTGCATATGTCACTACTCTGGGTAACGTTTTATTTTTATCCTGATGGAGAGCATCAGCATAATCGCTCAGTGGAGACAATAACACGACTCCCTTGATACGTTTCTGATTATTTTTACGACTTACATAATATACCGATTTGTGACTTCCTGTGGAATGACCAACAAGATATATCTCACTTTCCCCCTGTGCCTCCACATAATCAACCGCTCCTTGGATGTCTTCTACGCATTCGGTAAATACTTCGTGAGTTTCTCCTAAAATGCGCGAAGAATATCCCCTTTTCTTGCGCTTATCAACCTTTTTCATACGAACAATTTTCCCATTTCCCCGATTATTGAAAGTGATGACCGTGGTTGAAGCATCAACGAGAGGAAGTACCAAATCGTGCCCACTAAACGCGTTTGAAGAAAGTCCATGTATGAAGATAATAACCCGTTGAGGCTTGTCAGGTCCGAACCATAAGCCGGGCAATACCAATTTATCGGGTGTGATTATCGAAATGATTTTACAGGTTGTATTACCCATGGGGAAAGTATATCAATAATCGTACGTTTACGACATTTTCCTAAATATAACAGCCGGTATCGTTGCTACAAGTGCGAAAAGTGCCGAAAAGTTGAATGCCATCGTTATGCCAAACCTGTCCGAAAGAAACCCAAGCAGGAAAGGAGCGATGGTTGACGCGATTCCTACAAACGTCGCATTCATGCCAAACGCCTTTTCCATACCTTTTTTATGTTCGACCGATTCAACTACCATCGTCGTGAGGACGGGGATCGTTCCCTTAGTAAATATTCCAAGTACAACAGATGCCAAGATGGTTATGGGAAGCCACATCGCATTGGAAAGGATGAATATGAAAATTGCCATGGCGAGTTCAGACATAATGAACACTTTGGTATTGCCGAATTTGTCAACGAGCCTCCCCAAGAAAACTTTTCCCATCATATTCCCAACAAAGAAAGTTGAAGTGAGAATCCCAAGATATGCATAGGGAACATGTCTTTGGAGCAAAAGAAAAGGGATGAAAATGAATAAGGAGGCGCTAGCAATAGTGTCCAGACAGAAGCTAGACGTGGCAAGCATGAATTTCTTGTTCTTCACTACATCATGGTAGGAAATTTCGTTTTGTTTATCTTCATGTGAAGTAGCCACAAAAAGGTCTTTTTTCGTTAATTTAATGAAATAAATTCCGAGTAAAAAAAGAGGAATCGATACGTAGAGTGCCGTATTACGCCAACCTATATAGACTATGACGAATGTTATAAGCGAAGACAAGCCCACCCGACCCAAATCCCCAAGCGCCGTGAAATTCCCCAATTGTCTCCCCCGTTCTTCTTTGTTAAATAGCTTAGAGACAAGAGCAAAGGCGACTGGATGAAAAACGCCAAATCCGATTCCTCCGATAATGAAGGCGGCGATAATGAAACTATAATGAGTTGAAATACCGGTCAAAAAATATCCGATAGCACAAAAGAACAAAGATACGACCAATATTTTTTTCCCTCCAATCTTTGATGCTAAATGACTACCGGGAAGTGCGAGAATAATCTCAAGTGAGTTTATCGCACTCCCCAAAACACCTATCTTTGTGAGACTAATCATGAACTCTTTGGCGATAAAGGGAAGAAAAAGGAGTAAGCTCGCTTTTAACCCATCATTTAAAATATGAAGGAGATTAACCTGCGCCGATTCTTTTTTCATGAAGTTATTTCCCTCCGCCTTTTACTTGTAACTTCACCGAATTGGCGAACTTCAGAAGGTCTGAATTGAATGTATGAATATATTCTTTTTTTTGACTGTATTTTTCTTCCGCATACCCAATCAATTTTGTAAGAAGTTCGGGAAGCTCTATCCCACTTGCTTTCCATAAATGATGGTAAATGGTTCCTGGAAGGGTATTCACTTCATTTGCATATATTTCCTTTGTTTTTGTATCGTATAAGAAGTCAACACGGGCTATCCCTGAACATCCAATGAGTTTATATACCTTTATTGCTATGTCCTGAATTTTTTTTGTGGTGAATTCATCCAGTCGGGCGGGAATAACGATGCTGTTTTTTGCATTCCCAAGCTGCGCCCCCCCGTCTTCGAGATATTTATCCTCATAGCTGAAAAGTTCATCCCCAAAAACAGATTCTTGAAGGAGGGAGGGGGTTGGATTACCATTACCCATTACTGCACATGTCACGTCCATAAGGTCTGTGATACACACTTCAATAATGACTTTTTCATCATAGTGAAAAGCTACTTCGACCGCAAATTCCAAATCTTTTTCTGTTTTTGCTTTTGCAATACCAATGGATGAGCCAAGGCGAGCCGGCTTTACTATTACCGGTAATCGCAATGTATTAATTATATTTTTAATGATCCCTTTTTTGTCAGTCACCCATTCACTTTTAGTAAAAAAAACAAACTCAGTAGTAGGAATCCGTGCGGCTTGAAGCAGGAGTTTTGTCAACACTTTATCCATCGTTACAGCCGAAGAGGCAACATCGCATCCAACATAGGGAACTTGCAATAATTCGCAGAGGCCTTGGAATGTGCCATCTTCCCCGTTTTGCCCGTGAAATGCAGGAAACGCAAGATCGATAATTACTTTTTTTCCTCCAAATCCTTTCTTTTGAAATACAAGTTTCCCCATTGACTCTTCCATATCAAGTACCCATCGCCTATCTTTTCCCAAAAACGTTGTTTTTGGATCGGTAAACTGCCCAAGATGTCCAAATTGCTCGCCGACATACCATCTTCCTTGTTTATCCAAATAAACAGGAACTACGGAATAGTTTAATTTTCTTAAACCAGAAATGATAAGCTGTCCCGTGATAATGGAAACGTCATGTTCAGGATTACGACTGCCAAAAAACACACCGATTGTTTTTTTCATAGTATGTATATTATATATGATTGTGATTGAGAAGATTAGAATTTAGTTGTTTATAATTTCCATACATGACTTCTTAGCAATTCGAAGCTGTATGCCCAAGCATGCGGACCTTCATGCGGTTGAGAGTTGAGGGCGAGGTTGGAAAAGCGATGCATGACGGCGCCGCTGCGGGCATATGCGAGAATTGCAAACAAATCATCAAATATAATTATCCGTCCAGTCATTTTGGAAAAGGACCACGTCATTCGGTTGGATTATATTTGCCATGTCAGCATGGGCAGCCTCTGCGCTTTTATACCATCGAATGTTTTCCGTATTGAATCCATTTGCTATCAATCCTTCCTGAATATAGGGAGTAACGCTATTTGCAATAAGCACAACCAAATTTGCCACTTTACTGAGTCCTTTCCCAATTTTTCTATGTATTTCTGCTGTTTTCTCCCCTGTTTCAACCAAACCCGGCGTGATATATACCTTTCTTCTATTGGAATAAGTTCCAAGCACATATATTGCTTCAGAGACACCTGAGGGATTTCCATTATAGCTGTCATCAATCACCAATACCCCCCGTGTGCCTTCAATTGGTTGCAGTCTATGAGGAAGAGGTTTAATAAGCGAAGTTCCAACCTTAATTTGTTCAGCGCTTAGACCGAGCGAATGGGCCACCGCCTCTCCGGCCTGAAGGACACCTTTTGCATACCGACCAAGCAAACTACTTTTTAAATCCGTTCCTTTCTTGCTTGAACAAAGAACAATCTGTTGATGAGAAATATACTTTTTATAGTTAGTATGAATATGTTCGTTATCACCGTTAAGTACCAAAAGTCCATCTTTGTCCATATCCTGTGCCAGTTCAAATATTGTGGCTACTGTATTATCTAGACTACCCATTCGCTCCAAATGTGCTTCATTTATACCCGTAATTATCCCTATTTGAGGCTTCACAATAGCGCATATGTCTCTAATATCCCCACGACTATACTCCCCCATTTCAACAACCAATACCTCTGTTTCTTTCTTAACTTTTGTTATTATCAATTCCGCAATTCCAAGTGGTGTATTTATATTTTCAGGTGTTTTTACTACGTTATATTTTTGCGCAAGAATAGTGCTCACCACTTCTTTCATGGTTGTCTTCCCATAGCTTCCCGCTATACCGATTATTTTTATCTGGGGATAGCGGCTCATTATCTCTTTTGCCTTATTTATTCGCATATTCTTAAGCAACAAATCAAGCGGAGTGAGGATTATGACGACAATAATTATCGGCATGTAAGAAATATATAACGCCAAGAGAATGACATAAGAAAAAGCGACTGAGCATCCGATAAGCAGTCCCATCGTTGCTGTTACGATGAGAACCATTTTAGGGGTAAAAACCAGTTTTTTTCGTAGCTTCGCTGGGGGAATCCCTTTTGTGCGCCAGATAGTTCGTAAAAAACGACTAAGATTATATTCTTCTAGTTGAAGAAGATATAGATGATAATATAAATAGGCTAATGGATTAATTTTTTCCATGAAGTGACTCTAGAAATCCTAACAATGTTTCATAAAATTCTTTGGGAGCATCCAAAAAGCAATAGTGACCTACATTTTGGATAATATGAGCTTCCGCATGGGGAATAAGACTGTGAAAAACAGATACATCGCTTACTGGCGTATAGGAATTATCATCATTTCCCCCCCATAGTATAAGTGTCTTAGCCTCAATACGGGGAAGTTCGAATTCTATATGTTCACGAATAATATGTACGAACGTTTCCCTCAGTTCGGGGAGCGCGATATAATCATCACTTCCTGAAAAACGAAGCAGGTGAGACCGAATCCCCTGCATGAATGACAGTTCCATAATAGGCTTCACCGTTTTAGCAATTCTTATTTTTGTTTGTGTCGCAAATGAAGTATGGGGTAAACCAGAAGAGTCAACGAGTACTAATCCTGTTAGCTTAATAACCTTCTTTGAGGCGATCCGTATACTTATTTTGCCTCCAAACGAATGGCCAACAAGTATCGGTTGCGCTATTCCCAACTTTTGTACGAAATCTAAAACAATCCGTGCATAATCATCTAAATGAAGAGGTTTTTTGGGAGATTGTGACTTGCCAAATCCGGGAAGATCGATAAAAAGCAGTTCATATCCTTTTTCGGTCAATGGAAGTGTGGAAGAAAACCATAGAGGGCTATTCGATCCCCACCCATGAAGGAAAACAACAGTATTCTTTCTTTCCGCCAGAGCTTCGGCGTGATAGTAATGAATTAACTGGCCATCTACGACAATATCCTTCTCAATAGGCTTTTGCATAGTTCATTTTACCATTTTCCTGTACAATGTCTCCATGCAGAAGTTGCAGATGTTTCGTTCCATCATAATTGACGTCGTGAGCCCCAATACCAATGTCCCTGAGGCTCAGCGTAACCTTATAGAACTGAAATCCCTGATAAAAACATACGGAAGTATTGATGTGGGACACATCATTCAACACAGAACAAAACCGGATAAAGACACATTTATCGGATCGGGGAAAGTGCAGGAACTTATCGAAATGGTGAGTAATAAAAAAATAGATATCTTGATTTTGAATGCAATCGTCAAACCGACTCAATTATTTCACCTTACTGAGCAACTCTGGACCGCAAATCCTGATATAAAGGTATGGGACCGAGTGGATTTGATTCTCCACATCTTTGAAAAACATGCACAAACGACAGAAGCGCGCCTTCAAATTGAAATTGCCAAAATGCATCACATGGGACCTCGTATTTATGGCCTGGGAGGAACGTATTTTTCACGACAGGGTGGTGGTATTGGATCAAAGGGAGTTGGCGAAACAAATATTGAACGCATGAAACGTCACTGGAGAACTTTAATAAAGAAAAAAGAAGACGAGCTCAAAAAACAACTTGAGCATAGGAAGGGTCAAGTAGACCACAGAAAAGAACTGGGAGTCCGACATGTTGCGCTTGTTGGGTATACAAATGCAGGAAAAACGGCACTTTTTAATGTGCTGACAGGGAGAAGTAAACTTTCCGAAGATGTCCTTTTTGCCACTCTTAGCTCGACAGTTGGAAGACTCAAGGGTATCGGGCATGCAAATAATCTCCTTGTTTCCGATACAATCGGGTTTATCCAGAATCTCCCCCCCACCCTTATTGAAACATTCAAATCCACTCTTCTTGATGTTATTCATGCCGACTTGATTCTCCATATAGTGGACATCAGTGATGAATTAAGAGATAGAAAAATAAATGTTGTTCAAGAAATCGTCCATGAAATTGGGGCAGGAAAAATACCTCAAATACTCGTGTTTACCAAGTCTGATTTGCTGCCGGAAGAGCGATGGGGAGAGTTTGAAGAGGTAAAAAAGAGATATTCTGCTTTTTCAACCCTTTTCATTTCATCAAAGGAAGAAATAAATATAAAAAAACTGGTTGAAGAAATAAGTAGTAGGTTAAGTTGAGTATCATTTTTGTTTTCACCACTGACCCTCCCTTCATTCAGGTTCAGCTCGAGAGTTGAAATTCTGCCTATCCTCCATATCTTAGCATTCGCCTTTTCAGCACTATTCGTGCACGGCTCATGCTGCGATAAGCGGAGGATTGATGGCAAAAACAGCCATCAAAAAAGCGCACCGAGCCCTTGGAATCGTTCCTTGGACTCGGCTGCGTATAGTTTTGAGCTTTTTTGATCAATGCTTCTTTTGATCTTTGCTCTCTTCGGGGTTATTTTGAGTTTTCTGCTTTTGGTCTTCAGCTTTAAATTGTTGCTGTTGGCATTTTTCTAAACTTTATTCAAGTTATGATTTTTTGCCTTCAGCTATTTTTACTCTTAGTTCCTGTTTATTGGTGACTTCGAGCGATTTTATTTTTAAGCTTTAAACTTTTGGCTTTTGACTCCTATCTATTTATTATATTTTTCTTTTTTGTATTTATATTTAACTTATAATAATACATGTATATTCTCAATGTAGACTATTTATTTTCATTTGTCAAGGGGTATTTTATCTTATAGTATATTTACAAAGGTTTTATCCCTCTATTAGCTTTAAAAGTAAGGGCTATCCGCCTTTATTTTATCTTTATAAATCGGATAAATAGAATTATTTTTGTTAAAATGAATCCTTGTATGCGGAATAAAATAAAAAAATATTTCAGGCCAGCCTTTTTCCTAAGCATAAGCGCCGCCCTTATCTGGGCATGTCAAATCGTCCTTTTTCGCTATCAAATTACGATTGGCGAAAACCCTTATACTCTTGCTCTCTGGTCAACGGCAATTGAACTTCCTTTTTGGATATGGATGCTATTTAATAAAAAGGGGGAAATAAAGCGCCTAAATCCTAAGATTATAGGGATCTTCATCATAATTGGATTTGGAAGCGCCATTGCCATCGGACTCATGGAGAACCTAGCTCTGGCCAATACCACTGCCACAAACTTTGCATTTCTCATCCGAACCGTCGTGCTTTTTACTATCTTATTTTCTGCGATATTCTTCAAAGAACCGATAACACGTAAAAAATTGATAATGACTTTTACGATATTGTTAGGGGCTTATTTCCTCAATGTTCAAAGTGGACGGTTCATTCTCAAATTGGGAGATATTTTTACCCTTATTGAAGCTGCATCTATCGCTTTTTTTACAAATATCTTGATAAAGAAAATGGTGACCAAGTTGGATCCAGATTTTACCGCAGCTGCACAATACATTGCGGGTTCATTTTTTCTTGTTGGTATCTTCATATATCAACATACTTCCCTCCTTTTGCATAACATCCCCCTTCTTGTCCTGTATACGTTCCTTGGGATTACCTTCGCACGAGTGCGAAATAGAGCATTCCAACATGCAACTTCGACATTCGTCACCATGATTATGTCATTTACTCCCGTTTTTACACTTATTCTCTCTCTATTTCTGTTGGGAGAACATCTTGCGACAATTCAACTTGTTGGGGGATTTCTCATTATCATTACAGGTTTCATGGCAGAGTTCCTGAAAATATGAATCAAAACTGATTCCATAAGAGTTGATTGTGGACCTCGTGGTGGTAGATGACCTCACCCATTTTCACTCGAGTGCCAAGCTCAGATGGACTTCTATCAGCTACCGCTTGTTTCAATTCCACATATTTTCGTTTCATCTCTTCCCCTAACAACTGGGTAATCCACTCGCTTTGTCGAAATTGAGTGAGAGCGGTTTGAATAGTTCCAGGTAAATAGCGAACTCTTGCACGCTTTTCATCATCACGCTTTTCCACGCCACCTTCAAGTCCTGTCCTAACAAGTGAATACATAACAAGATAGGGATTAGCATCTGGTGCAACGCTTCGCACTTCAATACGTGCTGACTCTTCATTATGAAGCGGGATACGTACCATAGCTCCCCGATCAACCTCAGACACTTTTATCTCGTTAGGTGCCTCATAATGGGGATCCAATCGCCGATATGCGTTTACACTTGGATTAAGGACAAGACATATATCGTTTGCACTGGATAGAATACGGTCTACGAACTGCCATGCAAAATTCGACAAAAGGGCTTTTCCTTTCTTGTCAAAAAATACATTTTTACCTTTTTTTGCAATTGAAAGATTGGTGTGCATACCACTTCCGTTTATCCCCACAATTGGTTTGGGAAGGAATGAGGCGGTCATTCCCATGTTTCTTGCTATTTGTCTACAAATTAATTTGTAGAGCTGAATCTGGTCTGCTCCAATGAGGGCATCGGTATACGAATAATTCAGTTCAAATTGGGCAGGCGCAACTTCTGGATGATCTTTTTCATTTTCAAATCCCATCGCCCGTTGCGCCTCTGCACATTTATCGATGAAGACTCTGAGTGTATCAGTAGGAAGAGAGTGATAATATCCCCCCGTTGAGGTAAGTTTAAACCCTTCACGTTCATCAAATATTTTTTCTGCATCTACCCCATCAAGAAGAAATCCCTCTACTTCGTTTGCAGCAAAAACAGTGTATCCTTCTTTTTTATGGAGACCTTCAAGATAGGATTTCAAAACGCCTCGACTGTCCATTTTATAGGGAGTTCCATCTTTATCCATGATTTCACCCATGATAAAGACCTTGCCAGAGCCAAATACATCGCTCGGCAGCCACCAGAATGCTGACCAGTCAATCCCAAGTCCCAAATCGCTCTCTGCCTGTCGTGCAAATCCTCGAATAGAAGATCCATCGAACGTGAGATTGTCACTTGAATGAAGGAAAAACTTTTTATCGTAGTCCAACATATGAAATCGTCCTTCCAAATCGGAAAACCCTATTGTGACGGCTTTTATCCGCTTTTCTTTCTTGAGATATGACATATAAAATGCCTGTAATTCCTTCTTTGAAACTCTATCTTTTCGTTTTTGCTTTGCTCCCAAATTTAATTCTTCAAGTGTGTCGTAAGGTACCTCCAAAAAAGTTCTAAGTGATGCGGTATCCATAATTATGAGTTAAAAATGAATAATTTAATGGTTAAACATTAATAAATTAATATAAAAATGTCAATGGATAAATAATAGATAAATAATAGACTGGAATGACAGAATTAATTTTTGCGATGCGGAGTTTATTGTTATTGAGGTGACATTGGACAACCTGTGTCTGAGTCCACGGCACCGAAAGAATAATAAACTCCGCGGTAACAAAATTCTAGTAAACTATCTCTATGCAAAAACTTACTATCATCCTTGGGGTTACGTTTACATTGTATTTTGCACTTTCTTATATGAGCTCTTCCTTCCCAAACTTTGATTCACAATCATACAATGTGATCGGTGTCCTCACTCTCAACGGAAAATCAGTTTACCCCGACCCGGCACTAAGCCGCCACCCCTACCTCCCCCTTTTTCTCTATTTTGAAGCAGTCACTCAGGCTGTTTCATCTTTTCTCAAGATCCCACAAATTCTTAGTATTAAAATTATTCTTGCTTTTTTTCATCTCCTCAGTGTTTATGCAATATATCTTTTATCAAAAAAAAAGCTCACAACTACTTTTTTCTATGCCACCAACCCCATTTCACTTCTCATCACTGCTTTTCATGGACAGTTTGATATTATTCCTCTTACTCTTATCCTTTTTGCAATTATTGCATTACAAAATAAACAATTCATAAAAACAATCCTTCTCCTTTCACTTGCGGTCACTATAAAAACATGGCCAATCCTTTTTATCGTCCCTTTTTTGAAAAGAGTTCCCCAAAAATATTATTATTTGATATGTTTGCTCCCCGTTTTTTCCCTAATCATTTACTTTTTGTTGTTTCACACGCCGATTTTCTCGATTGTGCGGGTGTTATTTGTGTATCAGGGCGTTCCTGGCATTTGGGGCTTTGGGAAGGTATTATCAATGATTTCAACTCATAAACTAATTCCCTTGATTTATAAAACCGTACTCGTAATGGGAGTCTTTCTCTATTCCTTCAAACAAAAAAAGATTTTAATCATAGAGGAACTGCTTGAATTACTTTTTATTTTTTTTATTTTCACTCCTGGATTCGGATTGCAGTGGTTTTTGTGGTTAATTCCCTTTTTGTTTCTTACCAAAAAACCTTTTGTCCATTTATTGATGGCTGCAATCACACTCTGTCTCTTGATCGCATATTCGTCATGGGCACCATTTATCATGGTTTTTCCACAAGTAGTTAATACAGTTCTTTTTCTTTTTTGGCCCCTATTCATCATCTATTTTTTCCTCTTTTTTATTCTTCTGAAGAAGAAATATACTTTATAAGCACTCATTTCAAGGTACACTTATACTATGTCGCGGAAATTGAATTATTACTTACTTGTCGTTGTTGGAATGGGTGTTTCACTGCTTATACGGAAGGAGGGTTGATTATCGTCTATAAGGTCTCGGATAAATATGGCTTGCACTACCTGCAAAAAGATAATGTATATGAGTCGTTGTTGCTTTCTCTTCCTTACGTGTTTCCCATAGATCCACATTCCATCCATTTATGCCAGGATCCATGCTGTAGACCTCAATAGAATATTGTTCTTTGGGAACCGGATAGGGGAATTTTGAATTCTTCCTTACGTAACCGATGGCTAAATTTCTAGCTGTATCTCCGCTTATGATATTTTCCATGGGCTTATTTTCCATACGAGTTAATGTTAATAGTGATAAATTAATAAATCTACTATATTATAATGAAAATAATTGTTAAATTTATTAGTCTAATTAATTGCTATAATGTCTGCTTATGAAACTCTCCATTGGGATAGAATAAGCCACTCCACAACCTTAGACTTCAGGTTTGGATTGATCCTTCCTAACAAGAGGACAGTCAGAATTATAACCCAGAGAGACGATTACGGGAGGATAATACACTCTACGCCACCACCCTTAGTATTTGCTTAAAGGCAGTTTAGAGGTAAAATAGAGACACTGCCCAATAGATATGATCAAAGCAGGGGTAGTTTTATTATCTTCAGCATTGTTGTTTCTTGTATTAATTAACCCTGTTCTTGCAGATGGGTCTTCGTTGGGAGGCTTACAAATACCAAATCTAAAAGATAGCTTGCAGTCGGGTGAGACGGCTAATATCACAAAGGACAATGGAGCTATTTCAAATCAATTAGATTCGATAAAGCAAGAATTAGAGCGCATTGTAAATAAAAAGGATGTTCCCTGGGAGGCTATGGTTGCCTTGCTTCTGGGACTTGCTGGTATTTTCAAACTACAGGAGTATGTCGATAGAAAGTGGCTTAGAAAGCCAGTATGGGATATTGATTTGAAACTTGCTCCTCCAGATTCCCATAAAATTGCACTACGAAATCAGTCCTCTGGTCAACGTATTTGTGATACCTATTACTTTCGTTTTAGGGTAACAAACGCTGGGAACTATCAAATGGAAGATATTGAAGTTATGGTAGAGGAACTTTATAAAAAGGGACGAGGTTCTTCTTATACGAAAGTGAGGAATTTTCTACCTCTTAATTTAGTTTGGGCGCATAACCACTTAGTGACTATGTCTAAAATTCAACCAAAACTTTTTAAGCACTGTGATTTTGCGCATATTGTTGAGACTAATTACTTGAACCTGGGACAATTCGGCATCACGACGACCGTAAGTGTAGCGATGCTTCTTGATACCTATGTTCAACCAAACACTGGATCGCACATTATCTTGCCAGGTAAATACAAAATTAAAATTGCATTTGCTGCGAACAATTTGCCACCTAAGATTATTTGGTTCAAATTGGAATTTAGAGACATCTGGGATAACAACGAGCAACAGATGTTAACCAGGAATGTTGTAATAGAAAAAGTCGCAAGTTAAATTACTTGCTTGGGTCGATTGAAAGGAACTATCTTTAGCCCAAGCCAAAGATTTATAATACTCTTATGGCAGTAAAAGGACTTGATTATCTCAAATCGGCAGAACGATGGCAGCGTTACGGAGAAAACTACCATGATGAAGCCAGGGTTTATTATGCCGAACTTAATAAAACGGCATTAACAATAGGCACATTTTTACTTGGTTTTATAGGAATTTTTATACAGATTGGGGATGTTAAAACAGAACCTCTCTTTAACAAATTACTTTTAGGTTCTGGTTTTATTTTTTCAACAATCTCGATAATTTTAGGATTTTTCCTTTTTATAATGATGAACAAGTTTCTAAATCGGTCGGGTGATTACTATGAACAGCTTTCAGAAAACCTACATCTTTGGATGGTTAAAAACAAAATAAATTATGGGCAGGAATATCCGAAGGAAATATGGAGAGGGTTTAAACTAACAATCCAAACGGGCGACAAACTTTCATATGCTCAGTTATCTTTTTTAGGATTAGCTTTTGCAGGTGTAGCTGGATATTTTTTCCTACACCTTTTTTGTTAAAAATTGACGTGCGTCTTAATTCACCAATTTTTCTTTTGTCAGGTTCAAGCTAAGCGAAAAGGAATATCAATTACTAACTTATTCTTCTTTTATAACGGAATAAATCTGTTGTTTACAATCTCACCAACGATTTGATAATTCTCACAGTCACGATTTTCACACCAGTAAGTATTTT
>Ga0210018_1000585_pt1 | contig 18615 bp, 24 predicted proteins | sample CryGeyCG2014_010_2_FD_183967 | JGI IMG/M metagenome (GOLD analysis project Ga0210018, IMG submission 183967) | Groundwater microbial communities from aquifer - Crystal Geyser CG09_land_8/20/14_0.10 (SPAdes) (version 2) | ecosystem: Environmental > Aquatic > Deep subsurface > Groundwater | place...
ATGATCGTAGATCTGTTATTAGAAGAGATTGTGGAGAAGGTACGCCATAGGCAGGGAAATTGGCGTTAACTCTGTTTTTCCCATTGATAGAAGCAGGAAAATTAGGGTCAACTCTATTTTTCTTTATTTTTTCCTGAGACCGTCCTCTGGTAAAATTTGGTGATTTGAAACAAAAATTAAAAATTATGGATATTGAGTTTTTAAAAGAGAGAGCAAAGGAGTTTTTTGAAGAAGCCGAAGAACTGTTAAAGAAAAAAAGATATAATCTCTCAGCTTTTAATTTGGAACAGGCAATTCAATTATGGATAAAGTCGTAGAAACTCATGGTAGAAATTTCCGTTTGCAGTCCGTTTGCAGAGGTCAAACCTCCGCAAACTTGCGGAGGTTTGACCTCATAAAAGGGGAAAAAGGACGTGTACTTTTTTGATAAACAAAAAAACAGCCTTTGGAAAGCTGTTTAATCTGGCAGATTAAACACTCACTAATATTCTAGCTTTACTCCCAGTTTATCAGCAAGTTGCTTAATCCATTTTTCATGCCGGTCAATCTGAGATTTAATTGCAAAATATTCTTGGCGAAGATTTTCTACAGCTTTGACTAATCTATCAACAGAAATAGTTAAGGCCTGAACCTGCTCTCTAAGCCCGATAATATCTTGCTTTAAATTTTCGATATCTTCTTTAATCGGAAAAACATCCATTTCTTTAGCAATATGTTCAGAAAAGGCTTGTTTCAAGTCTTCCTTGGTAGGAAAAACCTCTTTCATTTTTTGGATATCTTTATCTTCCAGCATAATGCTATTTTTATGATAACAAATCAAAAACGACCGTCAAGAGCATGATAAATAGTGAAAATGGGGTCAACTCTATTTTTTCACAAATTTGCAAATTTGCCTTTTAATTTTTGCCTGTGATAGAATTAAATATAATAACATGAAAAAAATTCTCATTATATCTATCTTAACCATTTTAGTAGCTAGCTTTGTTTATTTTATCTTTGATTCTTTTCAAACCGAAATAGTCAGAGCTGGTTCAGAACACAATGTTTCTGGTTGGGCCTGGTCGTCAAACATCGGCTGGATTAGTTTTAATAATACAACTGGTGGGGGAACAACAAATTATGGAGTGAATATTGGAGCTGATGGAAAATTCTCTGGCTATGCCTGGTCAGAAAATATTGGCTGGATTGACTTTGCGCCAACAGGTCCCTATCCTGCTGCTCCTGATTATTCAGCCAAAGTTGATTTGGTTACTGGCCAAGTTTCTGGCTGGGCCAGGGCTCTAGCTTTTGGGGACGGCTGGGACGGCTGGATAAAATTAAGAGATACAAATTATGGCGTTTCTATTAACCCTAGTAATGGAGAATTTTCCGGTTGGGCCTGGTCAGATATGGTTATTGGCTGGATTAGTTTTAATTGCTCAAATCAGGGAGTTTGCGGAACTTCAGATTACAAAGTAATAACCTCTTTTTCTTTTAACCAGCCACCCAATAAGCCCAGCAATTTATATGAGACCTGGAGTCATTGTTCAGTTCAGAAATTAAGCATTCCGATTTTTCATTGGACTTATTCTGATCCAGATGGCGACCCTCAGGCCGCCTCTCATCTGAAAATTTATGGCGAAACTACTTTAGACACTGGAGAGATTTCCTGTCCGTCTACTTGTCTGAGCTACACTCCGCTTCCGGGTTGGATAAGAGATAATCTTAATTGGAACAAAACCTATAGCTGGCAAGTAAAAGTTAAGGACGACCAAGGTAATTGGTCAGAATGGTCTGACCTAAACTACTTCACCATGCCAGTTCACGCCTATCCCTGGGTTGATTTTGACTGGAGCCCAGAAAGACCGAGCGTTAATGAAGTTGTTCAATTTATTGACCAGTCAGAGGTTTATGGCGGTGCAATAAAATTTAGTTGGGCCTGGACGTTTCAACATGGAAATCCCCCAGATTCAAACCTTCAAAACCCAACCACTACTTTTGCTGTAATTGAACCCGGAGGAAATGAAGTGACTCTTCAAGTTTGCGACAGTACCGGGTATTGTTGCTCGGGATCTAAAAAAGTTAATATTACCCTTCCTCTGCCCGAGTACCGGGAAGTGCCGCCAGTTATCTGGTTAAAGAAGTTTTTAGCTATGGTTTCTGATTTCCTTAATGGATTTTTAAAATTTCAATGATTTAAAGATAGATAATGAAAAGAAAGCCCCCTACCCAATTTCGGTTTGGGCTTGAATTATAAGTAAATATTTGTTAGATTAAACCTTGATATGGCCGTACCAAAATGGAGAAAGACAAAGGGAAAAAGGAACCAGAGAAGAGGGCATATTTTTCTTAAAAAGCCGAATTTAGCCAAATGTCCCAAATGTGGCCATTTTGTTTTGCCCCACACTGTTTGTTCAAATTGTGGCTATTACAAAGGAGCAGAAGTGGTTGATGTTTTAAAAAAATTGACTAAAAAGGAAAGAAAGAAGAGAGAAAGAGAAATGAAAGCCAAAGAGGCCGCCGAAAAAAAAGAGGCCAAAGAGAAACCCCTAACCTGGGAAGAAATGTCTCGGAGATAGAAATTGGAAATTAGAAAATAGTTCACCAATTTCCAATTTCTAATTTCTTTACCCGCCAAAGTTTTGCTTCGCAAAATTTAGGCGGGCAGGCTAATCTCTAATTTCTAATAACCAATTTCCAATTTTAAAAATGTCATCACGCCATCTATCAAGGTCAATTGCTATGCAAAGTTTATATGAGTGGGATTTTTCCGGGAAAAAGCTGGATCTGACTAAAACGGTTGAGAAAAATCTCAAGGAATTCGGTCCGGGCCTGGAAGACCCGACTTTCACCTGGCAGTTAGTGACCGGCGTAGTCCAGCACCTTCAAGAAATTGATAAAATTATTGAAAAGGCGGCTCCTGAATGGCCCCTTAGTCAAATTTCTATTGTCGACAGAAATGTTTTGAGAATCGGCCTTTTTGAGTTATTATATGGAAATAAAGAAGCTGTTCCGCCAAAAGTGGCTATCAATGAGGCCATTGAATTAGCCAAATCCTTTGGCGGAGAGAGCTCGGGGAGATTTATTAACGGAGTATTAGGGACAGTTTATAAAGAAATAGAAAAATAATGCTACGAAATACGAATGCTTACGAATATACGAATAATGATTTTCGTAATTTCGTACAAATTCGTATTTCGTAGCCCATTTGATGAAAGATTTTTCTATTCTTGAAAAGAAATTAGATCTAAAATTTAAGAATAAGGATTTTTTAATTCAAGCTTTTGTTCATCGCTCTTATTTAAATGAAAACCCCGATTTTTATTTACCCCACAATGAACGTCTGGAATTTTTAGGCGATGCCGTTTTGGAGATAGTGGTTACAGAATATCTTTATCAAAAATATCCCAAAAAATCAGAAGGTGAACTGACCAACTGGCGGGCAGCTTTGGTTAATGCCAAGCAGCTTTCTGAGATTGCTAGGGAATTAGATTTCAACGAATTTTTATTACTTTCTCGAGGTGAGACAAAAGAAATTGGAAAAGCTAGGCAATATATTTTAGCTAATACTTTTGAAGCCTTTATTGGCGCTCTTTATCTTGATCAAGGGCTGAACCCCTGTAAGGAATTTATAAAAAAACATTTAATAAAAGAGCTTCCCCATATTATTGAAGCTGGCCTTTTTAAAGATGCCAAATCCCGTTTTCAAGAAGAGGCCCAGGAGAGGGTAGGTATTACCCCAATTTATAAAGTTTTAAAAGAATGGGGACCTGACCATGCCAAACACTTTGTGATTGGAGTTTTTCTTAATGAGGAATTAGTGGCTGAAGGTGAAGGTTCTTCGAAACAAGAAGCAGAACTGGAAGCCGCCAAAAACGCCCTAGAAGTAAAAAACTGGTAGTGTTTAATCTGCCAGATTAAACATATGTTAGTTATTCGTTTATTTAGAACCGGTAAAAAAAATCAGCCCTCTTTTAAAGTTGTGGTGACTGATAAGAGAAGGCCGCCGAGAGCCGGTCGTTTTGTTGAAGAAGTTGGTTTTTATAATCCTCTGACCAAAGAAAAAATTTTAAGAGGAGAACGAATCAAATATTGGCTTTCAGTGGGAGCTAAACCATCAGATACAGTTTATAATTTACTAATCAAAGAAAAGATTATTGAAGGAAAGAAAATCCCAGCTCACAAAATAGCTAAAAAAGAGAAAGAAGGGCCGGTACCGGAAGTGCCAAAAGAATCTGCCTTTGATAAGGCTTTAGCGGGCAAGGAGGAAAAACCAAAACCTAAAACTCCAAAAAATGAAAAGTGAAAAAGAAACCTTCGCTATTGACAAACTTTCTAAAAATAATAAAATATCAAAATAGTAGCTACTATCAGATTCTCCCGAATTGTTGCGAGAGAGAATCATTTACCCTCCCAAATTTTGCGAAGCAAAACTTAGAAGGGCGAGTAGGTCGGCGCTACTAGCAAAGATTAATTATCAGTTATTACTTAATTTCAGAACGAAATATGGTAAAAGCAGCTAGTGATCAGGAATTCCTTGAGTATCTGGTTAAGGCCCTGGTTGATTACCCGGAAGATGTCAAAATCGACCGCAAGGTTGATGAAATGGGAGTATTGCTTTCTTTGAAAGTCAATCCCGAAGACATGGGTCAGATTATCGGCAAGGCCGGTTCCACTGCCAGAGCCATCAGGTCTTTGGTTCGAATTGTCGGTCTGAAAAATCACGCCAGAGTGAATTTGAAGATCGAAGAACCGGAAGGCGCCAGGGCTCCGGCTGCTCGAGGAAGAAGAGCTCCAGCAGGAAGAGAGGAGCTGGAAGAGTTAAAGCTGTAAGCCGAAGCTTCGGTTTACTACTAGCGGAAACGGTGCTATGATATTTGTAGCGCCGTTTTCGTTTTATTGAAAAGCGATACTAATTACTAATAACACCCGAATTTACGAATTTGTACATTCGTGTGCAATTCGTAGATTAGAGTCGCGTTTATGCAGTTTGATATTATCACAATCTTTCCTGAAATTTTTGACTCTTTTCTAAAAGAGAGCTTAATTGCCCGGGCTCAAAAAAAGAAATTAATTAAAATCAATATCCACAATTTAAGAAAATGGACCACTGATCGACATCGCACTGTTGATGACAGACCCTTCGGCGGAGGGTTAGGGATGGTATTAAAAGTTGAACCGATTTATAAAGCAGTAAAGGAGCTAAGCTCCTTAAGAGTAAAAAAGGAGCTAAGCTCCTCAAAAATTATTTTATTTACTCCTAGAGGGAAAGAATTTAATCAAAAGATGGCTTATCAATTGTCAAAGTTAAATCAAATCATAATGATTTGCGGCCGCTACGAAGGGGTAGATGAAAGAGTGGCAAAACATATTGCTGATATGGAATTATCAATCGGCGATTATGACTTAATGGGCGGGGAACTGCCAGCCATGGTAGTTATGGAAACTATAGCCAGATTAATTCCCGGCGTTTTAGGAAAGCCGGAATTGTTAAAAGAAAGAATCACCAAAGAAAAAGGATTTATTGAGTATCCTCAGTATACCCGCCCTCCCAAGTTTTTCCCTAAAAAATTTAGGCGGGCAAGACCAGAAGTTTGGCGCGTTCCTAAAGTTCTGTTATCCGGCCATCACCAAAAAATCGCTGAATGGCGAAAAAAACACCGAAAAGTTATTGAAAAATAGCTATTTATTTGCTAAAATAATAAAAGGGTGCGTGGGAGAGTAGCTATTCCATCAGACTGTAAATCTGACGCCTTCGGGCTTCGCAGGTGCAAGTCCTGCCGCACCCACAAAATATGAAGAACAATGGGTTTTATAATTCAATATCATATAAAGAAAGACAATCAGAAATTACCAGAAAGAATTGGCAGATGGGGATTTATGATTTTTTTCGGAAGCGAGAAGAAAGAAAATGTATAAATAAAAAATGCGGAAAGGTATTTAGCGTAAAACCCTCATCTCCTCAAAAATTTTGCTCTTGTAAATGTGCAGCACGGGTAAATAATCCAAAACGGAGCGACATGTATCCTGAGGTAAGAGAAGAAATAGCTAGGTTGTATCAAAAAGGCTTATCAATGCAAGAAATCTCTGATAAAACAGGTTGGAAATATGGGAAAATTGTTTATTGGATGCGAAAATTCGGTATTCCACGGAGGTCTATGAGCGAAGCTACTTATGCTAAAAGAAATCCAGAGGGCGATCCATTTAAAATTAAAAATAAACTTAATAAAAATGAAATTCTATTAAAAGGATTAGGATTAGGTATATTATATATTGGGGAGAAGGAGATAAAAGCAAGAATAACACCTCCGTTCGATTGAGCAATACCGACCCCCAAATTATCAAAAAATTTAGAGAATTTTTAATAAAGATATGTGGAGTAAAGAAAGAAAAAATTAGATATTATCTGATTTTATTTAATGATTGTGACAAAAAAGAAGCCATAAGATTTTGGATTCAACATTTTAGGATCAAAAGAAAACAACTTGGCAAAATAACAGAAATCCCCCCACAAGGAGAAGGAACTTATAGGAAAAAGAGTGAATTTGGAGTATTAATTTTTACCGTAACTAATAAAAAATTAAAAGAAGAAATTTTCAAAATGATCAGCAAGGTTTATTTGCCCGGATAGTTTAGCGGTAAAACGTCGTCTTGGTAAGACGAGGAGGGGAGTTCAATTCTCCCTCCGGGCTATTTATAGAAATATGCCAGCAAAAAGAAAACCTTTCGTAAAACTTCAATGTACGGCTTGTAAGAGAATAAATTATTACGCTCACAAATCAAAAGGCAAGACAGGGACAGGTGAGAAAAAATTAGAATTGAAAAAATTTTGTAAGTGGTGCCGAAAACACACGGTGCACAAAGAAGCAAAAAAGTGAAATTGGGGGCGTGGTGAAATGGCTATCATGGAAATCTCCAAAATTTTCGTTCCAGGTTCGAATCCTGGCGTCCCCGTCATGAAAATTCCCAAGCCAAAGATTTTATTAAGTCTTCCCTTGGCTTTGTTGTCTTTGGAGATTTATTTTGGAGTGCTTTCTGGATATTTTCTGAGTAAATATTTGTCTGCCAAAGAAGCCGGTCAAAAAAACCGCTGGTGGAAATCAATAGTTTTTAGAATCGGCAATTGGCAGATTCACCTGCATCACTGGTTCTATGGGTTGGGTATTTTGGTTTCGGCTGCTTTTTTTAATCTTTCTTTTCCTTTCCCCCAGTTTTCTTACGCCTTTTTGGGCGGAGCAATTTTTCAGGGAATTTACTGTTATCGCGATTGGTATAAAATTTTAATAAGAAAGAGAGAAACATGATTTTACCCATCAAGAAATATCCTGATCCTGTTTTGCGGAAAAAATGCCAGGAAGTTAAAGAGTTGACCGAAGAAATAAAAAAACTTGGCCTCGATATTTTAGAAACAATGATTGTCAATCAGGGAGTAGGTCTGGCTGCTCCCCAGGTTAGTCAGTTAAAAAGAATAATTGTAGTTCACTCAAAACCTCAAGTTTTTATTAATCCTAAAATAACAAAAAAGAGCCGAGAAACCGTAACAGGAGAAGAAGGCTGTTTAAGTTTTCCCGGCCTTTTTTTGAAAATCAAAAGAGCAAAAGAGGTGGAAATTGAAGCCTTAAACGAAAACGGAGAAAAAATTTCTCTTAAAGCGGAAGGTCTGCCGGCTCGCGTTTTTCAGCATGAAATTGACCACTTAGATGGAATTTTGTTTATCGACAGATTGAGTTTTTGGCAAAAGTTAAAACACAAATTAAAACTATGAGTTTAATTGATTCTTTAATTGAAGGAGGATGGCTAAAAACACCCCGAATTATCAATGCCTTTCGAAAGATCCATCGGGTTGATTTTTTGCCAGCCCGCCTAAATTTTGGAAAAAACTTTGGCGGGCCAGAGGATATTAAAAATTTAGCTGAACTAAATGAAGCCTTACCCATTGGCTATGGTCAAACCATTTCTCAACCTCTGGTGGTGGCTTTTATGACTGAGCAATTAAATCCTCAGCCGGGAGAAAAAATTTTAGATATTGGTTCGGGCTCGGGCTGGACCACAGCCCTTTTGGCTCACATCTTAAGCAAAAATTGCACGGGTTCAACCCGTGCAAATTGCGGAAGAGTTATAGCAATTGAAGTTATTCCGGAGTTAAAGGAATTTGGAGAAAGAAACGTAGCTAAATATGATTTTATTAAAAGCGGAATCGTTGAATTTATTTGCGCTGACGGCTCAAAAGGCTATCAAGAAAAGGCGCCTTTTGATAAAATTTTGGTTTCAGCAACCGCTGAAAGGGTTTTTCCTGCCTGGAAAGAGCAATTAAAAATTGGCGGTCGAATTGTCACTCCAATTGGTTCTTCAATCTGGCTCTTTATTAAAAAAACAGAAAAAGAATTTGCAGAAATTGAATACCCCGGCTTTGCCTTCGTCCCCCTCATCGAAAAATAAAAAGGGGATAAATAAGGCAAAAAAACACAGGTCGGACCTGTGTAAATTCCAAGGTGGAACCTTGGAAAGAGGAAATATGAGAACAATTTTTGTTTTTATATTTTTATTTACTGTTTTAAGCATCTTTCTTTGGCAGGGGATTTATTTACCAAAAGGCATTGATATGGTTGAAGAAAAACTCTTTTCAGTTGAAAAGGGTCAAGGTCTCTTTCAGATTGCCGAAAACCTGGAAAAAGAAGGTTTAATTAAAAGCAAATATTTTTTTGTTTTTTATGTTTTTATTCAAGGGAAGGTAAAAAAGCTACAGGCAGGGGAGTACGAATTAAACTCATTGATGAGTATTGCTGAGATTGCCCAAAAAATTATTTCTGGAGATATAGTTAAAGAAGAAATCACCATAATTGAAGGCTGGAGCTTAAAAGATATTGGCTTTTATTTTGAAAACCGAGGAATGTTTCAGGCAGAGGAGTTATATGACGAGAGAGCTGACCTGGAAGGATATTTTTTCCCTGATACTTATCAAATAAGAAGGGGAGCAACTTTGGAAGAGATTATCAATAAAGCAGTGGATAATTTTAATAAGAAACTAACCCCAGAATTGAGAAATGAAATTGAAAGGCAGGGCAAGACAATTTTTGAGATAGTGACCATGGCTTCTTTGATTAAAAAAGAAGTTCGAACAAAAGAAGATAAAGAACTGGTTTCGGGAATTTTGTGGAAGAGATTGGAAAATAACATTCCTTTGCAGGTTGATGCGACCATAACCTATATTACCGGAAAGAAAACAACCAAAATTTCAATTGAGGAAACTCAAATTGATTCTCCTTATAACACCTATAAATATCTGGGGCTGCCCATTGGCCCAATTTGTAACCCGGGGCTTGAAAGTATTTTGGCAGCAATGTATCCTAAAAGTAGTGAATACTGGTATTACCTATCAACTCCGGAAGGTGAAACCATTTTCAGTAAAACCTTAGAAGAACACAATATTGCTAAAGCCAAATATCTTAAATAAGTGTTTAATCTGGCAGATTAAACATCTAATATATGGCTGAAAAAAATTTAAAAGAAAAATCAATCGTAATGATAATTGCTTTTCGGGATTTTCGGGATGCGGAATATTTTGTGCCAAAAGAAATTTTAGAAGCAGCTGGAGCAGAGGTGAAAACTGCTTCAAACAAAAAAGGGACAGCAATCGGAGCTGATGGTGGAGATACCGAAGTTGATTTACTGGTTTCGGAAATAAATCTGGCTGATTTTGCTGCCATAGTTTTTGTTGGCGGACCTGGCTGTTTAGGAGCCCTTGATAATGAAGATTCTTGTAAACTAGCCAGAGAAACAATTTCTCAAAATAAAGTTCTGGCTTCAATCTGCATCTCCCCAGTAATTTTGGCCAAGGCCGGAGTATTGAAGGGAAAGAAAGCCACGGTCTGGAGCTCTCCAATGGATAAGGTCCCAGTGAGAATTTTAGAGGAAAATGAGGCCATTTATCAAGATAAATCAGTAGTGGCTGATGGAAAAATCGTTACGGCCAATGGCCCGGCCGCGGCTGAGAAATTTGCCAAGGCCATAATTACGGCTTTAAAATAATAACATTGATGGAATTCAACTATAAAAAAATTTTACCTTGGGTTTTAATCGCCATTGTGGTAATAGGAATGGCTATTTGGCTTGTTTACCGTTTTATCGGCGAAAAAAGTCTTGAGCTTATTTCGCCCAACGGCAACGAAATCTGGCAGGCGGGTAAAACCTACCAGATTACCTGGAAAGCAAAAAATATCGGAAAAGTGGGAATTATGCTGGTTAAAGATAAAACACCCAGAGAGTCAGAATGGATTGTTAAGGATTTCCCAGCCGGGAAAAGAAAATACGATTGGCAAATTTTTGGTTGGCAGGAACCGAGACAAGATTATAAAATCGCCATCGTGGAATATCCCTGGTATGAAGAAAATAAAATTGATTATTCCGATAAAAACTTTACCATTTTAGGGCCAACTTTTGCCTCTTGCGACAATCTTTCAATTGAGGCTGAATGGTCCTATCTGCCGAGCGACTTTCCAAATTTAAGGAAAGTTTTTATTACAAACACTGCTTTTGGCGGGAATTTAGGGGGGTTAGGAGGAGCTGATGAAAAATGTCAAAAGGAAGCTGAAGAAAGAGGATTGGAAGGAACCTGGAAGGCTTTATTGGGCGATGATACCAATTTAGCAGTAGAGAGATTGAATTTAGAAGGAATTTTTATTGAAGCAGAAGGAAAGGAAGTTTTGCCGGCAACAAAAATACCAAATTATCTTTGGGAGAGCTTTAAATCATTTTTAAAGAAAACTAAAAAATTAGAAGAAAAAAGAGAGACGGTGGAAGGTGCTTACGATGTTTTAGGTAAATATTTTGAAAAATTTTTAGGAGAATGGGAAAAGGAACAAGAGAGAAAAACTTGCCACCGGCTTTTGGGAAAAAATTTTGAGGAATTTTTTAAAAAATTATCAGATCCCTTAGCTCTTAATCGAGAAAAATTAGAAGAGGAATTTTTAAAAAATTTAAGTAACATTTGGTTGGGCAGAATTAACAAAGAAAGCAAGAAAGAGTGTATTACTATTTTTGCTCAATATCCTTCTCGTGACCCTTCTCTGAATTATAGCTTTACTACCACCTGTCAAAATTGGACAATAAGTGAAGAGAGAGTTCCGGGGTATCCGCCAAAACCTGATGAAAAAATAGAGCTTCCACCTTGCTATACTCCTGAGGGAGTAAGAATTGATGCGGCTGCTCTGGCCGGTTTATCTTCAGGAATAATTGAAAAGGCAGGAGAAAAATTCTTTGCTACTTCTCTGGGAAAAGCCTGTAATCTTTCCCAAAAGTTACTTTGTATTCAACAATAAGCTGAGGCTTCGGTATTGACAAAACTTTTAAAAGGATTAGCATAAAAAGTAATATGTAAGGTGCCTACCGCCGTAGGAGGGTGGTGGGTGGCGTCCGCAGACAGCAGGCAAGTAAGACCTGCCGAGGATAAATTGCTAATTCCAAGGTGGAACCTTGGAAAAAGCTGTCTGTGGTTAAATCCGCGGATTTTTAATTATTATGGCACTAACCAAAGCCCAAAAACAAAAAATACTTAAGGATTTAAAAGAGAAAATTGCTAAACAGAAAGCAATAATTTTTATTGATTTTAGCGGTTTGAAAGTAAAGGATCTTTCCGGTTTAAGGAGAAAATTAAAGGTGGCAGATTGCCAATTAAAGGTGGCTAAAAAAACCTTAATGGGAATTGCCTTTAAAGGAGCAAAAATAGAGGTAGAAGCAAAAAAATTACCCGGAGAGGTGGCTTTAGTTTTTGGTTACAAAGACCCAATTTCACCTGCCAAAATCGTTTACCAGTTCGCCGCAATGAATCCCAGTTTAAAAATTTTGGGTGGCTTTTTTGAAAATAAATTCAGGGAATTAGAAGAAATCATAACCTTAGCTCAATTGCCAACTAGAGAGGAGCTCTTGGTAAGATTAGTGGGAAGTATCCAAGCGCCGGTTTCAAATTTCGTCAGAATTTTAGAAGCAAACATTAAAGGTCTGATAACTGTTTTGGCAAAAGCCAAAACATAATTCTTAATTCTTAATTTTAAATTTTTAAACTTATGGTAAAAGAAGAAAAAGTGGAGGTACCGGAGAAGTTTAAGAAGTTGGTAGATGAGATTGAAAAACTCAGCGTAGTTGATTTAGCTGAACTGGTTAAGGTTTTAGAGAAGAAATTCGGCGTTTCGGCCGGCCCGCAAGTGGTCACTACTCCAACCGCCGGCCCGGCTGCGGCGGCTGCGCCAGCAGTGGAAGAAAAGACGATTTTTAACGTTGTCTTGACAGCTGTCGGTGATAAAAAGATTGAGGTGATTAAGGTGGTTCGTGATGTTATTGGTAAGGGTCTAAAAGAGGCAAAAGATTTAGTTGATGCCGCGGCCACCGATCCTCAGGTAGTCAAAGAAAACGTTAAGAAAGAAGAGGCCGAAGAATTAAAAAAGAAGTTCGAGGCAGCCGGGGCAAAAGTGGAACTAAAGTAAGATTTTATAGACTTTTAAGCCGTTTAAGAGGTAAATTGTTTTGCCGTTTTCTGAAATGGCAAAATCCAATAAATTGTCAAATTTCTGGCTTTGGAATTGTTTAACAATTTGGCCCTTTTTATCAAGAATGATTATTCTTTTTTGAACAGGTTCCAAGAGATAAAGATAGGGTAGAGTAGCTGAGGTAAAAATTTTTTTCAATTCTTTGGGCGCGGGAAAAATTTCCAGAACAATTTTTTCCTGAAGCCGACCGATATAATATCGGCTGAGGGAACTATTTTTGTCCAAAAGCCAAATTGAACCATCAACGGCCAGAGAGCTAGCTCCCATGGCTTTTTTTTCTTCTCTGTCTAACCATAATTGGGCCGAACCCCATTCAAAATTTTTGAGATAGGGATATTTTATTATTTGGCCAGATTTTTTGTCTAAAAAATATAAATATCTTCTAAAAGAAGCGAAATCATCAAAGCTAAAATCAGGATATGGTTCCTCCAAATCTACGAAGAACATTTCTTCTCCTTTTAAAATAGTTAATTGGTTGGGCTTGGAGAGAAATAAAATTGCCTCGTCAAAAGGAACAGCCAAATTAAATTTTTGGTTAACTTCAATTACTTCACCTTGAGCATTTTTATTCACCCTGAACAAATTTTGTAAATGGGGGCTGAAAAAATAAATCTCGTCCTTAAAAAGGACCATTTTTTGAGGAACAAACCCCTGACCACCAAATTCAAAAAATAATTCCGGCTCTTCAATTACTTCCAATTTATTTAACTCAAAAAGTGTTTTAGAAACCGCTTCTTTTAGAGAAAAAACCTGGCTCTGGAAATCCTTGGGGGTCTTGGAGACAATTTTCGCTAATTGAGAAATTTCCTCAAAGCTTTCTTTGAGTAATGAATTGGCTTCTACTTCTGCTTGAGGAGTTTTTAAAATTAAAAAACTTTCGGCCCGATTTACCTTTTCTTGAATTTCCTCCAGAATAATTTGGCGCTCTTTTAACTCTTTTTCTTCTTGAAGCTGAGAAATAAAAAAACCTAAGGCCAAGAAAAAAATCAGAGCTAAAATTAAAATTAACTTTTTGCCCGGTCTGGGAAATTTCGGCATTGCTAATTTTGGCAATTTCGGAAACTTTCCCAGCTTTGGTTTTCTAATTAATCCTTTAAAGATATTAATAAACAGACTAAACCTTTCACCTAAACTTTTTAGGTAGGGACTAAAAACTTCTTTCAAATTAAATTCTTTGGGATATGATTTTTCCGAAATAACTTGTTTTTTACTGGCCAGGGCTTCTTTGGTTAGGACAATTATCAGGGAAAGCCCGGAAATTTTCAAAACTTCTTTCTTTCTTTTATCAAAAATTTCTCTTAGTCCTTTCTCATTAAAGGGCCAGATTTTTCCGATTTCGGTAAGTAAATTTTCCTTTTCAAAAAAATCAGTCACTTCTTTAGTTGAAACTAGGAGGAGATCATCTTCGGCTAATTTTCCCGAAACAATATTGCCAAATATCTTTAATGGCCAGGGAGTAATTTCTTCAAATTTTAATTTCTGGTCAATATCAATAATCCTTTCTCCCCTCAAAAGAAAAATTTTCAAATCGCCGACCTTGGTGAAATTTAATTCATAATTTTTTAACGACAATGCAGCAAAACTCAAATTTCCCAGCCAGCTGACGTCTCCCTTCTTGGCAATTTGTTCCAGAAATTCATTGGCCTCTTTCAGGCTCTCTTTTAAAGCTTTTTCCGGTTTAATGATGGTTGAACGGTAATACTCTTTTTGAATGACTTTGGCCAGTTTGTCTAAAAAACGGAGATTTTGGGGTAAAACATTTTTCAAGAGACCTGTCAGATATAGATTTCCCATTCTTTTCTCATAGATATTTTCTGGCTCATAGCAAAAACTATCAAAGATTAAATCAGGTTTTAACCGGGGATTAAAATGGAATTCAAAAACCTTCATATAATTAAATTTTAACGAATTTTTGGAGAAAAAACAAACTATTGACTTTTTTGAGAAGATAATTAAAATAAAAATAGCTATTTAGCAACTCAAGATTGAAAGGAGGGAGGGAAAATTGAAAAGAGGAGTTGATTTGGATGGTGTACTGACACCTATCAGGGTGTATAATGTTGAAACAAAATTACCCTGGTGGTGTGCTCTCTGGTTAATTTTTCTGCCTGCCGATAGGAAGATAGTCAAAGCCTTAAAGGTTTGGCAGAAAGTAGGAGATGAGATTATTATTATTTCAGCAAGGCCAAAGCAAATGGAAAGTTTGACTAGGTTGTGGTTAAAAATAATGAAAATACCATTTACTGATATTGTTCTTATTGGACCAGGCGAAGAAACGCCCAAGCGGAAGTGGAAAGTAATCAGGGAGAAAAGAATTGAGATGTTTATGGATGATGACCAAAGAACTATTGAATTTATCCGGAGACAATCTCCGGTTATCAAAACCATTCTTGTGGAGAAACAACAGAGATAAGAGTGGGGGAGCGTTTTTCTTGATTAACGCTCCTTTATTTTTTAAAAGAAAAATGATAATGTAAATATGGGCACTTGCCCCCACACCAAATTTTGGGCGTATAACTCAGCTTGCCCCCGCCCTTTATGAGCGTATAGCTCAGGGGTTAGAGCGTCCGTTTCACACTTGCCCGCCAAAAATTTGGGCGAGTAGCTCAGTGGTTAGAGCACTGCATTCACATTGCAGGGGTCACAGGTTCAAGTCCTGTCTCGCCCACCAGAACCCGACTTCCCGGCATTTTTGATACCATTTCATGGGCGGCGCACAGCGCCGCCGCAGGCGGCGGGCACTGGCTTTTTTCAGGAATTTTTGATAAAATGAGTTCGAGCGGATTCATATAAATACACCAGAAAAATATGTATTTTATTGATTGGTTATTTGTGATTGTGGTTTTGATAGTTGCGGCTATTTTGTTTGGCCAAGAATTTTTTAATTCATTAGCCTCAATCATCCAGACCATTTCCGGTCTCTAAATATGCCTCAAAAAGTTAGGGTTCACCTTTTTGTTTCTGGATTGGTGCAAGGGGTTTTCTTCAGGTCAAAAACCAGGGCTAGGGCCGAGGAACTCGGTCTTTTTGGTTGGGTGAGGAATTTAGAAGATGGCCGAGTGGAGATATTGGCCGAGGGAGAAAAAGAAAAATTGGAGAAATTGGTTGAGTGGGCAAAGAAAGGACCGGATTCGGCAAAAATCAATGGACTTGATGTGGAATGGCAAGAATATAAAGGCGAATTCAAAGATTTTGAAATTAGATACGATTAAAAAGGTTGACCCCCCCACCTATTCTTCTGATGACTTGTGGTAATAGTTAGCAAGAGCCGATAGGTGGGCTTGGCCTTATGGTTTTTGAATCACTACAAATTCTGACTGGAATAGGTAGGAGGGAGACAAAATTCATTAAAAATGGCAAACTTAGATAATGAAAAAGGTAGAATTTGAAAAATTAGTTAAAGAAGCCATTTCAGAACTGCCAGAAAAAATCCGTCAGAAAATGGAAAATCTGGCTCTTTGCGTTGAAAAAAGACCAACCGCAGAACAGCTGAGGAAAACCGGAATAAGACTTGCCCCGCACCGAACCAGAGGTTCTGGTGCGGGGTACGCCGGGCTTTTATTAGGACTTTATGAAGGGGTTCCCCAGACAAAATGGGGCCGGGGTTTTGGCATGATACTGCCGGATAAAATCACCATTTTTCAGGATTCAATTGAAAAATTCGCCAGAACACCGGAAAAAATCAAAAAATTAGTCAAAACCACTGTCTGGCACGAAATAGCTCACCACTTCGGCTTTAACGAAAAACAAGTCCGCGAACTAGAAAGAAAAAGGAGAAAAAAATAAAATGAAAAAAATGAAAAATAAATCCTGCACCTTTTTTCATTATTATAACAATTTAAGGGAAAAAAGCCGCACTCAAGAAAAGGTGCGGGATAAAAATCTCTTTATTGGAATTGATCTGGGAGGAAAAGAAAAAAAATCAACCGGAATCTGTATTCTTGAGGAAGCCAAAGGCACCATCGCACCTTTAGAAAATTGGTATCAAACCTGTCAGGATGTTTTTGGCAAAGAGATTTTAAGGAAAATTGCTTCCTATTTAAAAAGAACAAAAGTTATTGCTATTGATGCTCCTTTGACTGGAGGTAGAGGGAAAGGAAAAATGAGATTATATTAGCGTCAAGGAAGCTTGACCTGTGGAGTTGGTTAAAATCCAACTGGTTCAAAGGCTAACCACCAGAACCATACAGAACTTTACATCTAAGTTTGGCAACAAATTAGATGAAGCTAAAGGAAAGGAAGTGTCAGGCTATAAGCCAGAGAGCTGAAGGGATAGAGCGCCGAAATATATTTACACCACAGAGGCTGACCTCTTATATATGAAGGGAAAGCATTACTGGATTAAGCCTTAATGGTGAGTTTAATCCAGCCTGTCGGCGTCCGAGACCATAGCACGACACTGAAAGCACAGGTCAGGAACTTGAGAGACCCACTTTTGTCTCTAAAACTGAAAGGTCGAGGTAGTCTCAAACAAGTTGGAAAACCAACAAGGGAGAGACAATGTGCAAAAGTGGGAGTCTGACTTGCCCATAGTAGTGATGAAGCAGGGCAATTCCTGTGGAGCCAAGGGGCAAGCGGTATCAGACCAAGATAAGGGTTACAAGTGCCATACCCAGAGATGGGAAATAGTAACATAGCGACAAAACTTATTTTGATAGCCAAGAAATCCAGAGAGGCTCCAGACTTAAAATTTACTGCTTTATTACACCATATAAATCTGGAACACCTTCTGGTTTGTTATCAAGATTTGAAACGAGGCAAGGCACCAGGTATTGATGGTAAAACCAAAGAAAGTTATACTGACCAAGAAATTAAAGAAATTCTATTACAAACAGCTGATAAGATACAAGCCAAGAAATACCGACCACAACCAGTAAAAAGGGTGTATATTAGCAAAGAAAAGAGCACTAAACAGAGACCTTTAGGATTGCCCACAGTAGTTGATAAAATTGTCCAGTTGGCTTTAAAGAATATCTTGGAAAGAATATTTGAACCAAACTTCCTTGATTGTTCTTATGGATATAGACCAAACAGAGATGCCCATCAAGCCCTAAAAGCCTTAAATCATCTGATTATGCAAAAGAAGGTTAACTGGATAATAGATGCGGATATTGAAGGTTTCTTTGACCATCTTGACCATTACTGGATGATGGAATGTCTATCTCAAAGGATAGGAGACCCCAGATTTAAGAGTTTAATCTTCAAGTTCCTAAAGAGTGGAGTAATGCAAGAAGGTATTTATGAACCAACAGAACAGGGAACTTCTCAAGGTGGAGTGATTAGTCCTATTTTAGCCAATATCTATTTACATTATGTCCTGGATTTATGGTTTGAAAAGGTAGCCAAGAAAGAATTAAATGGAGAAGTCCAACTTATTCGTTATGCTGATGATTTCATTATTGGTCTCCAATACAAAGACCAGGCAGAGAAATTACTGGAGATGTTGAAACAAAGACTAGCCAAGTTTGGGTTATCCATTTCTGAAGAAAAGACCCGTATTATAGAATTTGGAAGATTTGCCAGAGAGAACTCTCAGAAAAGAGGAGAGAATAAACCAAAAACCTTTGAGTTTCTGGGACTGACCCATTATTGTTCTCTGACCAGAGATGGCAGATTTAAATTAGGGGTTAAGACTGCCTGTCAAAGAATGAAAAGAAGTTTAAAGAGTATAAATAACTGGCTGAAAAGAACTCGTAATCTATTAAAACAGGAAGAAATCTGGAAACAACTAGCAATTAAACTTGTTGGGCATTACAACTATTATGGAGTGAGTGGGAATTTTGAGAGCATTAAAGAAGTCTACTATCAAACAATCTTTCTTACTTACAAATGGCTTAATCGAAGAAGCTGGAAAAGAAGTTTTAACTGGGAAAGTTTCAATCAATACCTAAACTTTCATCCTTTACCTAAACCAAAACTAACATTTCAAATCTATAACACTTGGTGAACCTGATGCTGGAGAGCCGTGTGCTGGGAAATCCGCACGCACGGTTCAATCAGGGGTTTCAAATATGTTAAACTACATTTAGAAATCTACTGTATGAAGAAAAAACTTAATCTCACAAAAATTCTTTTACCGTACGCAAAAAAGAAA
>Ga0210018_1000587_pt1 | contig 18611 bp, 19 predicted proteins | sample CryGeyCG2014_010_2_FD_183967 | JGI IMG/M metagenome (GOLD analysis project Ga0210018, IMG submission 183967) | Groundwater microbial communities from aquifer - Crystal Geyser CG09_land_8/20/14_0.10 (SPAdes) (version 2) | ecosystem: Environmental > Aquatic > Deep subsurface > Groundwater | place...
GGCGAAGCGAAGGATTCTTATATGTGTATATGATAGCAGACAGGAAAAATTTCGTCAAGCTATAAAAATGTGCTAAAATAAGACATGATGCTTATCTATATTCTAATCTTTATTTTTGCCGGCCTTGTTTTAATTAAAAGCAGTACAATTTTGGTACAGGCGCTTTTGAATATCGCCCGATTTATGGCTTGGAGCGAATTTATTGTTTCTTTTATTTTGATGGCCCTGGCCACTGATATGCCTGACTTATTTATTGGCATCAGTTCCGGCTTTCAAGGACTTTCAAGCTTATCTTTGGGCAATGTTATTGGCGCTAATATTTTAAAATTAAGCTTGGTCGCCGGCTTGATTATTCTATTTGCCAAAGGCACCAAAATTGAAAACAAAACAATTATCAAACGGGATATTTGGCTTGTTGCCGGACTAGGTATTCTGCCTTTGATATTTTTATTTAATAAAACCCTTTCACGGCTTGAAGGACTGATTTCAATCATCTTGTTTTTCGCTTATCTCATTTATTTAGCCAAGACCAAACAACATTTTTTAAAAACTATCAATTCCGAGCAGAGCATCAGCACCTTTTTAAAAAGCATTGTTATTTTTATCATTGGCATCAGTCTGCTTTTAGCCAGTTCTTGGCTGGTTGTTTATTCAATAAATAAGATTGCCCAAAATATTAATACTTCTTTGATTTTAACCGGCATGTTTTTAATTGCTTTAGCCACTACTCTGCCGGAACTTGTTTTTGGCGTACGCGCGACTTTGATGAAGCATGAAGAAATGTATGTTGGCAATCTGCTTGGAGCAGTGGCTGTTAATTCAGCTTTGACTTTAGGAGTAACTGCTTTAATTAATCCAATCAAAATTCAAAATGCAACTTCTTTTATTATTGGCGCTGTTTTTATGGTCTTAGCTCTGTTGTTCTTTAACTTATTTATCAGAAGCCGGGACGAGCTTTCTTGGCGAGAAGGAGCTTTGCTTATTGTTTTTTATATCATCTTTGTTATTATAACTTGGGCATTTAGCTCAGCTGGTTAGAGCATCGCGTTTACACCGCGAAGGTCGGAGGTTCGAATCCTCCAGTGCCCACCAAAACCAGACTTCTTAAATTTGATCTGGGCAAATGCAGGGACTTAGATTATAATAAAGATGAAGCAATAGACTTATTTTTAGAAAGGGGGTGAAAAAATGATTCAAGCAGGTATTGGTCAAAGTAAAAATAATAATTCTCAAAAAGCAGGCCAAGAAGCGTACCAAATGGCTATTAATCAAATAACTGACGGCAAGCCAGAATTGATTGTTGTTTTTGCTTCAGTGAGATTTGATCAAAAGCAGTTATTAGCTGGCATAACATCAGTAGCTAAAGATATCCCAGTGGTTGGTTGTTCTACTTCCGGAGAGATCACAACTCAAGGACCAACCAATCAGTCAGTAGCCATAATAGCATTAAAAGCTGATAATATCGATTTTGCTGTTGGCTTAGGCAAAGAAGTTAAAGAGAATAGTCGACAAGCTGGGCAGCAAGCGGCTGAAGATGTAATAAGAAAATTGGCTGGCAAGCAACCATTAATGTTTGTGATGTTTCCTGACGGACTAACTGGCAATGGCGCTGAAATTGTTCGAGGAGTACAGGACATTTTAGGCGGACACTTTCCCTTAATGGGCGGTTCAGCTGGCGATGATTTCGAGTTTAAAAAAACATTTGAATACTATGATAATGAAGTTTTAAATGATGCGGTGGTTGGTATTGGTATGGCTGGCGAATTTGCTTGGGGAGTGGGTGTACGTCATGGCTGGGAACCGATTGGTTTACCAATGAAAGTAACAAAATCCGAAGGCGCAATTCTGAAAGAACTTAATAATAAACCAGCTTTAAGAATTTACGAAGACTATTTCGGCAAAAAAGCAGAAGAACTAATTAGAAAGCCCATTGCCAAAATGGCTTATACTTACCCTCTGGGCATGAGCGTTAAAGGAAGCTCGGAATTGTTAATTCGCGATGTTGTTATTGCCAATGAAAAAGGTGAAATTACTTGCGCAGCTGAAATCCCGCAAGGTTCGGAAATACGCTTGATGCTAGGAGATCCAGAAAAAGCTGTTCAGGCTGCCAGAGAGGCAGCTGAAAATGCCAAGTCGCAACTTAAGGGAGTAGAATCTAAAGCTATTTTTGTTTTTGATTGTATGGCTCGTTACAAATTATTGGGACAAGGCATAAGAACTAAAGAAGAAATTGACGTTATTCAAGAAGTTTTAGGCAAAAATGTGCCTCTAATTGGTTTTTATACTTATGGAGAACAAGCTCCTTTGGCTGGTGATATTGATCCACAGACTCGCCAATCAGTGTTCCATAATGAGACAATGGCCTTATTAGTAATTGGCGAATAATATGACAGAGAGAGAGAAAGAATTAGATCGCATTGCTAAACTGCTAGTGCGTCGTGATTTGGCTTTAACAGAAGCTAACGAACGTTTAATAGCGATGGATAAAGCCAAATCAGAGTTCGTCTCTATTGCGGCGCATCAGCTACGCACGCCACTTACTGCTGTCAAATGGACTTTGAACATGATCATGGCTGGAGATATGGGCAAGATTAGTAAAGAACAGCAAGAGTTTTTGCAAAAAGGATATAAGACTAACGAAAGAATGATTCGTCTAGTTAATGATCTATTAAATGTGGCTCGCATTGAAGAAGGGCGATTTGGTTATAAATTTGAGAAGATCGATTTAATAGAATTAATTGAAGAGATTGTTCAATGGAATCAAAAGAATTTTAAAGCAAAAAATTTGCAATTAGAATTTATTAAGCCAAAATATTCTCTGTCAAAAATTAGAACAGATCCTGAACGTTTAAGATTGGCTATCCAGAATATTCTAGATAATGCCTATCATTATACAATAACTGGTGGCGTCGCAGTGATTTTGGAGAGAAAAAATAATCAAGTGCAAATTAGTATTAAAGACACAGGCATTGGTATTCCTCAAGAACAAATGAGTCGTTTATTCGAAAAATTCTTTCGCGGTTCTAATATTATGAGAAAAGGGATGGGTCCGGAAGGCACTGGTTTGGGCCTTTATATTGCCAAAAATATTATTGAGGCACACGATGGTGAGATTGGTTTTGAGTCAACAGAAAATCAGGGCTCTGTTTTTTGGTTTACTTTACCATTAATATAAATCTATGAAAAAAATTCTTATTATTGAAGATGACCAATTTTTGCGAGACCTAATCGAACGCAAGCTTATTCGGACTGGCTATCAGGTTTTAAATACCAATGATGGTGCAGAAGGATTAAAAATGATAAACGAAGAAAAGCCAGCTTTAGTCTTGCTTGATATTCTTCTGCCCAGTATGTCTGGCTGGGAAATTTTAGAAAAAATAAAAGCTGACCCAGCAATAAACAAAATTCCTGTTTTAATTCTAACTAATTTAGGAGAAAAAGAAGATCTTGAGAGAGGTTTAAAAATGGGTGCTGATGATTATATTATCAAAGCTCATTTTACTCCCAATGAAATCATTGACAAAATTGAAAAATGCCTGAATTATTAATGTTAAGTGTTGGCTAAGGCGCGAATGGATTATCGCGGCCGATTTGGCCAATGTCAATCTCTGTTTGGTTTTGACGATCCAGTTCTTTAAAGCGTGGGTCTTGAAAAATAGAAAAATCAGCTTGACTTGGCTGGCCCAAAGCTTGCGGAGATTTGGTTTCAATTATGCCACTGCTGTAATTCCAAAAAAGCAAGCCAATAGTTATTAAAATAATAACAATAAAACTAATCAGTAATATTTTTTGTTTCTTGTCCAGAACCATAGTAGGACTTGATAGTTAAATTAAAATTATAAAAAGAGCCGTCTTTTGGCGCTTGGAAATTCAGATTAACAATATCCATCAAGCGCAAGTTATTCTCCAGAGCTTTCAGATAATTTTTTAAAGCCTGATAAGTGCCGGCCAGCGCTGTTTGGGCAGTAATTGAGCTTGTGTTTTCAGTAAAATTAATTGATTTCAAAATTAAATTATTTTGAGATGCCATGGTTTCCATCTGAATCATCAGCTCTGGAATTTCCGGATTATCAGGCAGAATCTGATTTATTTTCTCAAGCTCTTTTGATTTTTTAAGTTCTTGAAAAAGTTGATTTTGTTGTTCTTGGCTTTGCAGCGCTTCCTGCTTTGTTTTGACTAAAGATTTCAGATTCTTAACTTTATTATAGGTCGGAAAAATCAAATAAAAGATAATTAAAAAAAATCCCAAAATTAATAAAACCGGAGCAAATTTTTTAATTCTTAAAGAGTTTAACTCCATGAAGTTCAATATTAATATTCAAGCCGCCTTCTTTGGCCAAGCCGCTGGTTGAAAATTTAACCTGCTCAAACTCTTGTTCAAACGCCTTGACTTGTCTGGCTAAAATAGTGTAGCTGGAAACATTGCCAGTCAGATTAACAACGGCTTTTTGAGCGTCTCCGGCAAAAGAAGAAAAAGCAACATTAGACAAGGTGCTTTTTTCTATTTTAGGCAGAACCTGGGACCAATAAATATGATTATTCAAAAGATCTGTAAGCTGATTAATCTTTTGCTGGTCAACTTGACCAAGCGGCAAACTGGCAATTTGTTTGTCTAAATTATTCAGGTTTTTCTGCAGAAAAACCTGCCAAGCATAAAAACCGGCAAAAATTATTAAAGACAAACCGAATAATAAACAGCTGGCAAATAATATAATTATAAATCTTGGTTTAATCGAGGTTTTAAATCCCTCGGGCATTAAATTTAATTTAGCCATTAAAATCTCTTTTTGACATATTATTATTAAAATGATAGCATAAATTAAACCATTTAACAAAGAAGTTATCCACAAGAATGCTTTCTAAAATTTTTAATTTTTTTAAGCCGAAAATCACGCCGTTTTTGAATTTGTACGCCAGGGACTTAACTCGTATGGCGAAAAACAACGAACTTGATCCAGTGATTAATCGGGAAGAAGAAATAGGCCGTTTAATGCAGATTTTATCCCGCCGGACAAAAAATAATGCTATTTTAGTCGGCAAATCCGGTATTGGCAAAACAGCTATTGTTGAAGGCTTGGCTTGGCGAATTGCTGAAAAAAAGGTTGCTTGGCAATTAAGAAAAAAACGGATTTTGGCTTTAGATTTGCCCGCTATTTTAGCCGGCACAAAATATAGGGGCGAATTTGAAAAACGGATTCAGCAAATCAGTGATGAAATTAGAAATAGCCGACGGACAATTATTTTATTTATTGACGAAATCCACAATATTGCTCAAGCTGGCGAGGCCGAAGGCGCAATCGGCGCTGATGATATTTTAAAGCCAGGCCTGGCGCGCGGCGATTTTCAGGCAATTGGCGCAACAACGGCTGAAGAATATAAAAAATATATTGCGCCTGACAAAACTCTTAAAAGAAGATTCCAGATAATCAAGGTTAAAACAATGACTAGCCAAGAAACCTTAGCAGTCTTAAAAGGCATTAAATCCAGTTATGAAAAATATCATCAAGTTGTTATTCCGGAAAAAACCCTTCAAGCAGCTGTTAAAATTGCTAAAAAAATAAAAGACAAAGTTTTTCCTGATAAAGCAATTGATTTAATTGACGAAGCAAGCGCAAAAGTCAGATTAGCCAAGCTTAAAAACTCCGACCAAAAAGCATTAGTTAAGCCGGAAGATATTAAAGAAGTAGCGAAGAGCTATTTTTGATAATCACTTTTCAATAAAACGGGCAATCTGCATTCTTAAAGAAGTCTTTTTTTCTTTAGGAAAAATTTTACTAAGCTCAAGAATAGTAAAAATATTCTGATTTGTATATTATTTGTCAACCCCGCCTTATTCCAAAACCAAAAACCCCCGAGCCCGAGGGGGCTGGGGGGTGAAGGAGAATCACATCGCTTTTCTTAATTTTCTCGCTTTGCTATTTTTCACTTCGGTTTCACTAAAATTGTCTTTTCTTCCATTACTGACACACTGCCACAATCCCCAGTAGATAAAACCTGCATTACAATAGTCACCGGCGTATCTTTTGTCACTTCACTTGGCGCTGTATAAGTTGTTATAGCTTTAGAAGTTAAACTGCCAAAATTATACGGATCAACTACCATCCAAGACCATCGCGCAATACAATCAGCATCGCTTCCAGAGATGCCGTCTAAATCTATGCTTTCACCGGCAAGAACCTCTGAAGGACCTAAAATATTTACAGAAGGTAATTCCCAAGAAACATACTGATTTCCAACATCAATCTCAATTATTGCAAAGCCATTAGCCCCCTTTTCATCTTTGGCATCTATCTTAATGGTTACCTTATTTGCCATTGGATTTTGAAATGGATTTGGATTCACAGCTTCATTATACTCAACAGGATTTACTGGCGTTTGGTATATAGCGTGCATTTGTGTTACATAACGACCAGTGTCAGTATAAAAAGAATGAGAACCTAGATCAATCAACTGTCCGGGATCACTAAATTCTGACTCAATAATACTCCACTTATAACTGCTAATATCATCCCATTCTAAATCGCTAAAAACAGCACCTAATAATACTTCTTCTCCTGTAATTGTCCTTAGCGGCGAATTCACATCAGCGGTCGGAGGCGTATTAAAGTCATCATCATTAATAGTAACATAAAGAGCGTCTGGACTTGTTTCATCATAAGCTCCATCCGGCGCCTGAACTTTTAATCTTATCGTTACAGTTATCGTATCGCCGTCTATAGAAGATGGGGCGGTAAAAATAGTTTTAACCGCATTAGGATTATCTATTTCTCCAATCGGCGCCACACTCCATGTGTAGCTTAAAGGACAAACATCAGATGAAAGTGAACCGTCTAACTGTATTGTATCTCCTGCTCGAATAGTGGATATGAAATAATTTCTCTGAAGTGTCGGTTCTGGTCCAATAATAGGAGGTATAACTTTAATTACTGCGCTAGGATATTTAGGAGGCTTGGTAGCGAAACGATCAACTTCGCACTTTTCTGTTGCATATCTTATTGTAATATAAGCAAACACATCAGATACACCATCGGACACTTTTATCTCTAATTTAGACTCACCATCTGTAGCAGGAGCAGTATAAGTGGCATAAAGCTTATCTGCATCTTTTAAAACACCGTCACCGGAATATATCCTCCATTGATATGTCAGCGGATCGCCATCAGCATCAAGAACAGAAATCTTGTCAAAAGTAATGCTTTCGCCTGGATTCATCTGGAATCCAAAGTAGGCGCTTAGATCAATGACGGGTGGGTAATTCTTAGAATGTTGCGACAAGCAAATATGGTCTTGCTCCTTGCCTTCTTCGTACATTACACAAAGTTGTTGTTTGTAGCCGCCGCTAATATGTATAACATTTTGCAAAGGCGGCACACGAAACCAATCTTTATCATCTACTAGCCATGATTCTCTTACAACTTCCGGTATCAATACGCTCCCCACAGATGGTCGCCAATACTCACGATTACCCCAACACATCACTGTTTTATCTGCTAACAGAGCACAACTATAACTATCACCCAAAACAATATCAACGGCATTATTTATATTTTTAACCCCAACAGGAGTTGAAACCCCTTCTCCTGGATAAGAGTACTCTCCAGTGCCCAATTGACCATCTAAATTATTGCCCCAACATTTAATTGGTCCCCCATTAACTAAATCCCCATCATCATCTAATATAGCACATGTATGTTCTTTTCCTAACTTTACTGTAACTGCGTTATCTATGCCAATTACAGGTAAATCAGCTCTCACCGTGTCATCTCCTGAATCTCCTCTACCTAGTTGTCCATACTGATTAAGTCCAAAACATCTAATGCTCCCATCTTCTAATAAAGCACAGGTGTGATGATACTGACCAGCAGTAATTTCTTTAATATTAGTTAATAAAATCTTTTCGCTTTCAGTAACATTCGTATAGAATCCGGTAGCAAATCTGCCATAATCATTCAGATAAGGTTTGCAACCATTATACCATTCATCATCTGACCTATCTCCTGGCCTACCTCCTAACTGACCAAAAGATTCATCAAGATAGCATTCAGCATGGTGATCTTGAAACAAAAGACAGGTATACTCAGAACCAGCTGATATATCTATAACTTGCTCTACATAGTCAATAACACAAGTTTTACTATCAACACACCTTGTTATCTCAACAGGTAAGTTTGTATTTTTACCAGAGATTTGCGAACACCCTGATACCCTCAGCCCTATTTGAAGATTATCATCTCTTCCCCAACAAGCAACCCTTCCATTGTCTAATAAAGCACAGGTATGATAAGCTCCGGCAGATATTTTAACCACCGAAGAAGAGGTTAATCCGGTAAAAATAACAGGGGTCGGAATGTCAGCAGGAGATGGCTGTTCAAAAGTCCCAATACCAAGTTGACCATATGTATTATCACCTTCGCATATTACTTGTTTATCTGTGCTTAAAACACATTGATGAGAATCGCCGGTACTGATTCCTGCTATAGAAATAATAGTAGGACTTTTCACCCCCACCCCCACCTCATCACTGCTATCCAGCTTCCCATCGCTCACCGTCAACTTAATCACAGCCAAGCCATCGGCTGTTGGCGCCGTGTACTTAGCTTGCGCTTTATCCGCATCTGTCAAAGAACCGCCGCCTGAAGTGATTTCCCATTTGTAAGTTAATTGGTCATTATCCGGGTCATAAGAGCCAGAGCCGTCTAAGATTATAGTTTGATTAGGCTGAACAGTCTTGTCAGTCCCGGCATTAGCTTTGGGCGGGTGGTTTTCTGTTGAATCTGGAGTGACATCAGCTGGCTCTTTGGTTTGAATCATTTGTTTTAAGAGATCAATATCTTCTTCAGTCAAATCTTCGTCAAAATTAAGATCAGCTTGGTAAAAGCTTATTGGGTCTAGCTTGTCAGGATGCTCAATCAAGTCTTGCAGTTTGTCAATATCTTTCTTATCTATTTTTTTGTCTTTGTTAACATCGCCAAGCAAGAGAGGCAGATGGCTTAAAGAAATTTCTTTATCAATCAAAGCTGATAAGATTAAGTAATCAGAATAATCTAATTGCTGATTATTATTAAGATCGCCTAGCTTCTTTTCTAGGTCAGTGGCTGTTTTTTCCTGATTAAGAATACTAACTAAAATAGCCAGGTCTTTTTCATCAAAAAAACCATCTTGATTTAAATCGCCAAGATTATTCGTTTGTTCTTTTGAGCCCCATTGAGCTTGAAAAGTATTTGATTGAAGAGAATACTTTTTGTTTTTGCTCCATCTTTTTTCAACTTCTACTTTAAAAACAAGATCAAGCTTGTTGCCTAGCTTTAAATCAAGATTTGGTACAATTACATTTTGAATCTTAGTGCGTTTAATCTGCTTGGGATCTAAATTAACAGAAGTATTATTAAAAAGCAGTTTAGCAGAAGTTATCTTATAGATAACCGAATAAAAGTTCCTGCCTTTTAATGCTATCTTATCACCCGTGTAAATCGCATTAGACGGCTCTATACTTTTAATCTGCGGGGTTTTAGGCCCTTTGATAAAAACAAAGCCGCCGGCTAAGGCAGAAAAGATAATAATTATAGCCAAAGCAAAAGCAATCATTGTTTTGACTCGAGGAATTGTTTTTAAAATTGTTTTGGGTTGCATATTATTAAATTTAATTTAGCCATTAAAATCTCTTAGCGCCAGTCCGATTGCTATTGCAAAAGAAGGACTAAGGCTGATTAATATTTGTTCTAATTTTTGGGGATAAATAATATTTTGCCATGGATTGCCAATCTGACAATTATTAAAACCAGAAATTAGTGTTTTATCAACCCTGCCGCCGGTTAAAATAATTTTTTTGACAACTGGACCGATAATTGCTTTTATCTGTTCAAGATTTGGTTCTTCCATGGTACGGTTCATTCTGACTTTGCCGTTCTCTGCTAAGCTGACATTAGTGCTGCGAGCGCCGAAATCAACAATGGCTGTTAATTCTTTTATGCCGCTGGCTAAAGAACGGGTTAAAGAAAACATTTCCGCTTCCAGGACTTTTAATTCTAATCCCGCTTCTTTGGCAATCTGGCCGTACCGCTCAACAATGTCCTTGGGCACAGCAATGAGCAAAATTTCTTCGTTTAAACGGCTCCAGCCCAAACTCACTTCTTCAAGCGGCACAGGAATATATTTTTTGGCTTCTATTTGAATCAACTGTTCAAGCTCTTCTTCTTTCTCCGGCATATTTTGTATTTTAATCAGGGTTAAAAAAGTAGAAAAAGCAGGCAAAGACATAACCGTATCCTTGGTTTTGATTTTTGCTCTGGCAATAGCTTGTCTCAAAATATTAGCCACTGCCTCAATGGTCATTTCTCTGATGTCAGCGTCTTTGACTAAAACCAGGGCGTAATTTTTTAAAACCGATTTTTTATCAACAGGTCTTTCTAATTCTATCATCTTTATCTGCTTTGAGCCAATGTCAATGCCGAGGAGCTCTTTTGGTTGTTTATCAAAAAAATCAAACATTATTTATATAATTGACTATGGGTGCCAAACAACAAGAATATTACCAAATTTTCTTTTCTAATTTCTATAAATATCGCTCTCCAATCACCAGTAATGTTTATGCTTTTTAGTCCTGCGTATTTTCCAGTTAACCAGTGATTATGCAAAACCGAACCATATGGATCTTTCTCAAAAAGCCTTAATCTTTCCCGAAGGGCTTCCTGTATTTTCTCCGGAGACTTGTCAAGCATTTTGACAAAACTCTTCTTAAATTCAATTTGCATATTTTCTTTTTGGATTTTTTAACCAAGCTATTGCATCATCAGCATTATCAAATCTCGGAGAAATTGGCTCTTCTTCAGCTTCTCGCAAGGCTTTTATCATAAACTCACTGGGTTCTTCGTGCTCGTAAGCGATAAATTCCACCCTCTTGGTTTTGATTAAATTATGCAAAAATCCGTTAATTAAGGAACCCAAAGCAAAACCCATCTCGTCAGCAATTTTTTGAGCTCGAGTTTTAACTTCTGGTTCGATTTTAACGTTGATAATGGCTGTTTTCATAAATTTATATTAATTCTTAGCTACCATAAGTATATACTTTAGATAAAAATTCGTCAAGTTGGCTACTAACAACTGATTAAAATTTTGGGAGAATTTCGCGCCAGAATTTGATACTTATAATCGGCGTATAACTGCATTGATTATTACAAGGATTGGAATCTATTAAGCAAGTGTCTTTGGTTAAAGAATTACTATCATCACAATCTCCATCATCATCACAGACAATCGTGCAAATATTAATATTTACTGTATCAGTGGCAGTTGCACCGTCATCATCTGTTACTCTTAAATTAGCTGTAGCTGCGTTGGCGTATATGTGACTTGTATTGCAATGATCATCGGTTATTACTCTATCGCAACCAGAACTGCAACAAGAATAATCATAGCTGCCATTGTTAGTCCAATCCCATTCAAATTTTTTAATTGTTCCGTCAGTATCAGAAGAAGGGCAAGAAGGATTATCGGTTTCCAAACTAACCGAAGTTCCTGGCGCATATTCTGGCGAATAATCGCATTCTCCACCAGCGCTAGCACCAGCGATTGGAAGTCGGTTACACCCAGTTGTTTTAGCTGTCATAGCAGTATTTTGTAATACAAAATCTCCCACACTTGTTTGAGTTTTATAATCGCCATTATAAGCGCCGACATAACGAGTAGAAGAAGTGCATTTAGCTAAACCTGTTTCTTGAAAGAGCTGCTTGGTTGTGTCTTTCACAAGAGTTGTCTTATTTTCTCTGCGTAATTCATAGCCGCTTTGTTTGCCTCCGGATTGCCAGTTCCAAGTGATAGAAGTGTCGGTCACGTTAGTAGGAGCTTTTGTTGTTGGCGAATTAGCTGAAGTATAAGCATAAGCTGTTGTTGAAAAACCGGAACAGCCATCAACATTGCAGGCCTTAACTTTTACGCCGTATTGCGTGTTGGCTGAAGCAAGACCTGTTTGCGTATATTCAGTGACATTTATTCCTGTCGCAATTAAAGTCTCATCTGCTTTATAAATCTTATAATAATTCGCTCCGTCTGATGAATTCCAGTCCCATTCTATTTGTGAGGTTGTTTGAGTGGCGGCTTTGTGGTTGGGTGTGTACCAGGTGGGGGCGGCAGGAGTTCCGCCTCCGCCTCCGCCGCTACAAACAGCATTAGGCCAACTTCCTTCACACCCATGCGTGCAGTATGTAGTTTTTCGCGCCACACAAGACGGGGCGTTGCTACATGTGCATATTCCGCTTACCACACTCACAGCAACAAGATTATCTCCTTCACAATGAGACCCATAATTATTAGATTGGTCCATTTGGCAACTCGCACTATCTACCTCTCCATGTGTATCTGGATAGTCAAGACAATACCCAACAGAAGCGCAATCACTATCGCCACGGTCGCTCAAACCATCGCAATCGCTATCTATACCGCAATCATAGCAGTCTTCTACGGTGCTATCAGTATAATCATCGCAATACACGCCTGCAACTCCACACTGCTTAGGGCATTGATAGAAGCCCTCTCGACATGAGTCTGTATCATCACCATCGCATATAGTGTCCGCAACAAAATCTTCATCGCATTGTCCATCACCATCATCATCTACTCCATTGCAATTGCTATCAAGAGCATACGCCACATTGCTAATAACAAATAAAAAAATAATAAAAATGCCTGCGCTAAACAAAAAAATTTTTATCAGCTTTTTTGCCATATTATTCTCCTACAACTAATTTTATCCTCAAAACACTTTGAGCTGTAAATTACTTCTTGATAAAATATCCGCCAGTTTTAGGCGCTCCCCTAAATTCTATTTTACCATCTTTTTTTAACAAATTCAAAATTCTCTCAATGGTTCTTTGAAATGCATTTAAATTTTGCGCTATTAAATTAGCTCGAGAGCCTGGATTATCTTTAATAAATTTTAATATTTTATTTACTCCGCCATTTACTCCGCCATTTTGTCTAACAAATTCGACCTCAAAAAAAGCACCAAATTTGAATTTCGGACCCTTTGAGCCAGTTGCTTTAACAGCATTCTGCATTCGTTTAATCCCAGAACCAATTTTTTCAACATATTTTGTTCTAGAAAATAAATCAGCAATGATTAAATTCCTTCTAACTGACTTTTTACCAAAGTCCTTTTGGGCTAAACCCTTTGGCAGTCCTCCGGGATTACTAATCTCTAAAAAGTCTTGGTAAATATAAACTGTATTATGGCTGCCCTTAAAAAAATAATCTCGGTGCATCAAACTATTCACGATTGCTTCTTCTATTGCCCTAATCGGAATCTCATATTTTTCTTCTCGTCTTGCCCTTAAAACATTGATAAGGCTTATTACTGCCTTCTGGCACTTCAATGATTAAAATATTGCCTGCTTCTTTTAAATTAACTTTAATCGCTGGATCGCAGTTTTGAGCTAAATCTTGAATCTGCGACTTTAAACGATTGGTAATCTTAATGCCTTTCGGCTGATTATTATCATCAACCCCTAAAAAAATCTTGCCCCCAGAGGAATTAGCAAAAGCGCAAATATCTTTAACAATATTTTTTTCTAAACTTTCTTTAAATTCTATTTTAGAATTCTCACCCTGTTTAAGAATAAATTGTAATTGTTTTTTAGTCATTTTATTCTGCTGCCGATATTTTTATCCTCAAAACATTTTGCGCCATAATCTCTTTTTGCCAGGCAATGTTTTCAGAAGCAATAGCAATAATTTGGTCGTCTAGTTTTAAATCAGAAAAACTAATATCTTTCTTTGTTTCTAAAATCTCATCTTTTTCAATAAACTTTGTCTGATTATTGGTTAAAACTGCCAAAATCATATTGTCCTCTTCTATGCCGGCATTCTGTTGGGTACTGACTTGAATTTTTATTTTATTCTCGTTAATCTCAACTATTTTACCAATAAAAGAGGTTACTTTTATTTCTGGCTTGCCCGCCGAAGTCCCGCTTAGCGGGACGAAGGCGGGTTCTCTCTCTTCATAATAGCCAATCAGTCCCAGACCAAGCAAACTCAGAATAATAAACCCTCCTATTGCTGGAATTGCTATTTTTATTTTTGACATATTATCATTAAAATGATAGCATAAATTAAACCATTTAACAAAGAAGTTATCCACAAGTTTTCTCACTTTCTCAAAATCCTTTTTTGAATATAGGTTGTTTTGCCCCTGTAATTAACTGCCTCTAAATTTAGAATATTTAATCCCATTTGGAGATAAACTTCTTCTTGAAAATTGCCCTGATCATCAACTGCTAACTCTTGATTATTAATTAAAACCTTGGAATCCTTGCTTGTCTGACCTTTAATTATAATTGTTTCCTGTTCAACGGTTAAGTCTTGAGGCAAATCAACAAACAAAACCGGGGATCCGGCAAAAGCATTAATTTGAAAACCTAAATATAATAAAATAACAATAATAACCAAACAGCCAACTGGCCAATAAATTTTTTTTGGAGTAATCACGATTAAAATTTTTAATTTTTAATTGCTCTAATTTCTAACTAAATCCCAATAACCAATTTCTCAATGACCAAAAATTTTTTAGAAATTAGACATTGGGATTTGGTCATTAGTTAGGTCAATTAGAAATTAGGAATTAGAAATTATTAACAAGATATTCTAATAATTTAACTAACTGCACAGAGTAGCCATATTCATTATCATACCAAGCCACTACTTTAATCAAATTATCTTTAACCATGGTTAATTCAGTATCAACAATCGCGGCTCTGGGATCGCCCTTAAAATCTATAGAAACTAGCGGCTCGTCAGTTTTATCCTCAAAAATACTATTAACTTCTGCTTTACTTGTTTTTTTCTCAACTTGGCAAATAAAATCTATTATAGACACTATTGGCGTTGGCACTCTCAAGGCAATGCCGTCTAATTTATCTTTTAATTCAGGAATAACTTTCTCCACTGTTTTAGTGGCGCCAGTAGTTGTTGGGATAATAGACAGGGCCGCGGCTCGCGCTCTACGCAAATCTTTATGCGCCAGGTCTAATAATTGCTGGTCATTAGTGTAACTATGGACAGTTGTCATAAAACCATTAATTATTTTAAAATTATCATCTAGTTTTTTAGCTATATGAGCTAAAGCGGTTGTTGTGCAGGAGCCGGCAGAAATAACTCTTTCGCCGTTGTATTTTTCATGATTGACGTTATAAACAAAATGCTGCACTTCGGGCGCGGCATGCCGCGCCCCTACAGAAGGCGCTGAAATTATAATTAATTTTGCTTTATGTTTTGAAGCGTCTTGATAATCAGTAAATCGACCAGTGCTTTCAATAACAACATCTGCTTCTAAATTTGGTTCTTTGTTGGCGGTAACCTCAATATTATTTAAATTATAATCTGACTGGCCATAAACTGAATCATATTTTAATAAATGCTCTAAAACGGCTTTATCTGTCAAGTCGTTAATTTTTGTTATTTGCAGATTAGGATTCTGCTTGATGGCTCTAAAAACCGCCCGGCCAATGCGGCCAAAACCATTAATCGCTATTTTAATCATAGTTTTTAATTATTAATAATAATATAATAATATTAGCATATTTGCAAAACCAGCTCAAGGCGTTTATAATTAAAATATGATAACTAGAAGAATCTTTATTCTCTTAATAATATTAATAATAATTTTAGTCGTGTTTGCCGCGGGCAGAAGAGCCAGACAAAAAAGACAAGACGCTGTTGCGTCTTGGCCAACTCCTACTGATTTCAGCCAGAAATCATTGTTTAATCCGGGTTTAAAGCTCATGGATTTTAATTTCCATAATTTCGTGACCAACAAAGAAGAAATAATAACTGCCGCTGTTTGGTATCCAACAGATGCAGAGCCGCAGTCCTTTGTTTATCACGATGAGCAGGATTATCAAAGCATAGTGGCTTTGGATGCCCCTGTTGCCAAAAAGAGTGCGCCTTATCCCTTAGTCATTTTTTCTCACGGCGGTTATGGTTCTGGTTATAACGCCGCTTATTTTATGGAATACTTGGCGCGGCAAGGATATATTGCTGTGGCGCCGGATTACATAGACACCAAACCACCTCAATATGAAGAGGAAATTGCTTTTTCTCGGATTAAAGGAGAAAAAACTTTTAGCAATCTGCAGGTTTTGAGAGCTGGCAAGCAGTTTGTTGAAGATGCTAACGCTAACACCGAGTTTATGCTTTCCTATGTGGAAGAACATCGGCTCAACCATACATCATTTATCATTGATAAGATAACAGCTTTTAACCGCGACCCGTCTTCCGCTTTTGCAGGAGCCATTAACGAACAAGCCATTGGAATGATGGGCCATTCATTGGGCGGGTTGACAACCTTGGCTAAAACCGGCGCTTACCCTAATAAAAGTTATACTGACGAACGAATAAAAACCGCCTTGCTTTTCTCGGCGCCGGCTTATCCTTTTTTAGACACTATAAACCAAATAGATATTCCAATAATGCTTATGGTTGGAGACAATGACGAGCCCAATTATGGGCCAAAAGATGTTCCGCGAAAAGCTGTTTACGATTCAGCCATGCCGCCGAAATATCTGCTTATTATAAAAGATTCCACCCACTTTACTTTTGGCAACAGCGGCTGTGGCAAAACTCCTTTATATCAGGCAGTCCAAACTGTTCCGCAAACCAGCGCCATAGCGCGTTACGGCGCGGCCTTTTTTAACAAGTATCTCAAAAATGATTTATCAGCCAATGAACAATTAAACAAAACCGATTCGTCTTTGGCTTATTACATTAAAGAAGAAAAGTCAGGAGAAATTTCAGAGTGGGGCAAAGAACCGGCAACCGGCAAAGGAGGTCCGGGCGGAATTTTAAGAGAAATTATTAAAAGGAGATTTCAATAATTTTATGAAAAACCGGGCAAGTATTATAGTTTTCCTTGTGTCATTGTGCTTATTTTTGATAAATATGGCTACGACTGCCGCAGATGAAAAAATAATCTTAAAAGGCCAAGTTGCTTTAGAAGGCAGAACCGGAATAGATGACGCTAATCCCACTGTTTTACAAATAAGAGTCAAAAGACCCGGCGAAGACAAAGCTGTTTTTAGAAATGATTATGTAGCAACCACTCAAATAGAAGAAAACAATGATAATGTTTATTATTTTGAGATTGATTTAACCGGCAAATTAGAGCCTGGCAATTATGATATTTCTGTTAAAGAATGGCATTATCTGGATTCTTTGAAAAATGTTGATTTGGCTATTGGTGTAAACAATGTGAATTTTGGTGAACTTAGAGCTGGTGATGTTGATAATGATGACTTCATAGACTGTTATGGTAAAGATGGTGGATACGTAGATCCTTCCATTGGCCAGACAGTTGGTAGTATCTCCCTACCTCCTTACCCTTCTATTGACTCACCTATTCCCTGGCATGCTGATATTAACAATGATGGTGTTGTGGATGCAACAGACCAGGGTTGGCTTTTTAACAATGATTGCTATTATGGTGCATCAGCAGTGTCATTAGTAATAACAAATCCGACTAGTGCTCACGGTGGTGCATATGGTTACCCTGTTTGGACAGTAGGAGATACAAGAAAAGTGAAGTGGATGACAAATACACAAGTGGGAATATCCACAAGCGATGTATATAGAGTAAAGCTACAGTATGCACTAAATAATGATAATTATTTGGATTTATTTGATGACATTACAAATACTGGAGAATATAACTGGCAGATAACAGGACCTATTTATTCTACAATAAGATTAAGAATGACAGTCCCGGCAGATTCTTTTTTTTATGGACCATATACTAATTATAGTCAAGTTTCTATAATCAATAGTAGAGCTTTACCTAATTACCCAACCGCTAAGAATGTTTTAGTTGTCTATAATGATGTTGTATCTGGTAATTCTAATTTCGCATCTAAAACTGAAGGGCTGGAAATCACTAATTACTATATTTCTAAAAGACCTGGTGCTTATTCAGTAGGAATTTCTATACCGGATGGAGTTAGATTGGGTACATATGGTGAAGAAATTTCACGAACTAACTATGAACAATATATAAGAAACACTATAAAAAGTTGGTTGGATTCAAATACTGATAAGGATATTAGATATATAGTTTTAACTAAAGGTGTTCCACTTAAAATTCAACGTGTTGGTACCGGTACCCCTATCCTTAATGAAGCATCTGTTGATAGTGAGTTATCACTTATTTATTCTGATTATAATAAAATTTATTATTCTACTTCTCCATCTTCTCAATCAATGTGGAATCCATATAATTACTATAATTTTGAAAGTGATAAATATTTTAAAGATGAAGGGCTGAAATATCTTTTTCAAAAAGATTACTTTTATCATACCGCTGGCGTAACAGTTAACTATTTAGTTACTCGTTTAGATGGCTACAGTGTAAATGATGTAAAAGCGATGATAGATAGGTCAGTGGGAACTAAATCCGGGAATTATTATTGGATACTTAGTGATGAGACTAATGGAACACCTGCTTCTAATTATGATAGAATGTTCGGCTCAACCCCAACATTCAAAGTTGTCAATAATAAGTGGGCAAAAACAGTTCTGCAATATGATTTAGAATTAGCAAATTATGTTGCATACTCGGATGCAGACGGTCCACT
>Ga0210018_1000589_pt1 | contig 18601 bp, 18 predicted proteins | sample CryGeyCG2014_010_2_FD_183967 | JGI IMG/M metagenome (GOLD analysis project Ga0210018, IMG submission 183967) | Groundwater microbial communities from aquifer - Crystal Geyser CG09_land_8/20/14_0.10 (SPAdes) (version 2) | ecosystem: Environmental > Aquatic > Deep subsurface > Groundwater | place...
TTATTTTTTATCGAATTCTTTCTTCAAGACTTTCTTTTTTCGATAATCCTGCAGCGGAATTAATGACATATGTACTGATGTTTATCGTTGGTTATTTTATATATAAAAAAAATGAGTAGAATAAAGTTAATGAAAAAGTTATCAAAAACTAATTTCCAAAAAGTTGTTAATTATATAAAAAGGAATGGTCGGGAGTTGGATCAACGATTGTTTTCTTTCTATTTTGAAAAAGGAAGCAAAGACAATGTAATAAAAACTTTGGAAAAATATCAAAATTCTGATGGAGGATTTGGACATGGCATTGAACCGGATTTTCGATCTTCTTCGTCTTCGCCAATTGCTACCACGATGGCAATTGAGTATTTGGAAAAGATTAGGGTTTTAAAAGATAGTCCGGTTATTATAAAAGCGATGGATTATCTGGTAAGAAACTTTGACCAGCCACTGCAAAAATGGAGAGCAGTTCCAAAAGACGTTAACAATTTTCCTCATGCCCCCTGGTGGCATATTAATGACAAAACCGGTCTTTGTGTTATTGATCAAGGATGGGAAAATCCTACTGTGGAAATTATTGGATACTTGCGTCAATATCCAAATGTTTTTCCCTCAATAATATTAGAGAAACTGACTCAAAAAGCAATTAAACTTCTTCTTAGTTATACAAATAAAATGGAATCAGAACATATTCTTTATTGTTATTTGATTTTTTATAACCACATTCCAGAGAAATATCAAATTCAAATAAAATCTAAACTTTGTGAACTTATCAAAGGAACAGTTAATACAAATGTTAACGATTGGATTGATAAATATGTTCCTATGCCACTTCAGTTAGTTGATGATCCAAAATCTCCATTTTTTTCTCTAATCTCTAATTCGTTGGACCACAATCTTAACTTTCTTATTAATATGGTTGAGAAAAAAGAAGCGTGGTTTCCTACCTGGAGATGGGGGCAATATGAGGAAGATTGGGAAAAAGCAAAAATTGAATGGACGGGAAAAAACGCCGTTAATAATTTAATCATCTTAAAAAAATTTGGGAGAATTGAAAATTAATTTAATTCAGGCAAAATCAATTTTCACGAAATCAGGTCTTCCGGGTGCTGATTGGGTGATTAATCCGTATAATGGGTGTCTGTTTGGTTGTATGTATTGTTATGCGGCGCAAATTGCCAGATGGAAACATCCAAGTGAAAAATGGGGGACATACTTAGATGTCAAAATTAATGCTCCGGAATTATTAAAGAAAGAACTAGTTAACTTAGAAAAAAGATTAAAAACCAAAGACTTTGGTTCAGTTCTTTTCAGTTCAGTGACAGATCCATATGTAGGAATGGAAGCAAAATATCAAATTACGCGGAAATGTCTTGAAGTATTAGCGGATTTTGGATACGAAGGGTCTATTGGAATACAAACAAAGTCTCCTTTGGTTACAAAAGACATTGATATATTAAAGAAACTAAAAAAAGTCGCAGTTGGATTCACAGTAACAACACTTGATGATGCGGTTTCTCGTTTTTTGGAAGTAAAAGCTCCTTCGGTATCATCCAGAATTGACGCATTAAGAGAGCTTCATATCAATGGAGTTTCAACTTATGCATTTGTTGGACCAATACTACCTTATTTTATTAACACAGAGCAAAAGATTAATGAACTATTAGATAAACTTCAAGAAGTGGGAGTTGATGAAGTATGGTTTGAACATATTAACTTGAGTCCTATAACAAAAGCGAGACTTTACCAATACCTTAAAAAAGAAGCTCCAAAGCTGATTCCATTTTTTGATCTATCTGATACAGAAGATTATCGGGAAAAGCTGGAAAAAATTATTCAAAAAGCAATGAAAGGTCGTGGTTTGAAAATTGGATTGGGAAAAGTGATTTACCATCGAAAATTGCCGAAAAAGAAGAAATAAAATGAAACGAGGAGTCTAAAAATCAAGATAATAAAATTCGATCCGAAAATTGCGAATTATATTTAGAATATGGAGTGGAAAATATTGGAATTTGAAACCAAAAGGGGAGAAAGACCAGTCGCAGAATTTATTAAAAAACAACAATCACAAGCAATTGCTAAAATCGCTCACCTAATCGATCTTTTGGAAATACACGGTTCACTTCTCAGTATGCCACATGCAAAAAAACTTGATATTAATCTTTACGAATTACGGATTCGTGGTAAAGACGAGATAAGAATTGTTTATGGTTTTAAGGGAAAGTTGATTTATCTTCTTCATGGCTTTAAAAAACAAAAAAATAAAACACCAAAAAAAGAGCTTGATATAGCCAGACAAAGATATTGGTTATTGACATAATATAACGTCGATGTTATATTAACCTTAATAGATTTAATAATTGACATTCAATGCTTATGAAAGATTGGAACCAATTAAAGGCAGAATTATTACAAAATAAAGCGGTGAAGAAAGAATATGATCGTTTAACTCCTCGTTATCTGGCGATTTCGGAGCTGATTACTGCTCGAACCAAACAAGGAATTACGCAGAAAGAATTGGCAAAAAAAATTGGAACGAAACAGTCTGCTATTGCCCGCTTTGAAGCAGGAAATGTTAATCCCTCACTGGGATTTTTGGAAAAAATTGCAGAGGTTTTAGGATTGAGGGTGAATATCAGTTTGGTGAAATAATAAATTTGGGAAAATTGAAACATGAATTTTTTGTAGGGGTATTTGGGGGTGGGCGAAGAGGTTAGATTAGTTTTCTCGTTCGACTTTGATGGTGCATTCGGAAACCAGGGCAGCAATTGCGCCAACCGCAGCAAAAGCGGGAACAAGAATCGCTCCAATTGCTCCAATGGTGAGTGGAAGAACAATGATGGTTTTTCCAGTTTTGTCTTCGATGCTGATTTTTCTGATATTTCCTTTATGTATTAAAGATTTAATTTTTTTCAAAAGATCTTCGCCTTTAACTTTGAATGATTCGGTTTTTGAGGTGGTTTTTTTGGTCTTCATATTGTTTATTATACTATTTTTGAGAAAAATTGTAGGGGGATGGTATTGGTAAGGGAGAGATGGGGAAATAGGGGACGATTGGGGAATAAAAAAGAGTTTTATAATGCTTCATATGAGGTTACATCACTACTTGATTTTGATATATATATTACAATATTGATAATTATTATTTTTATTTAAAATATATGTCTGAGCAGAATTCTATAAGCACAGAACCGATAAGACTTGTTTTTTTGACTAAAGAAGAAATTAAAGGAGGGGCAGAAAGACTTTCAAAATTATTTGAAGACAGAAAATTTTTAGATCAATTTAAGAGATTTGTTGAAGCGTTACCAAAAAACATACGAGAAATGGTTATAGGAAATCGAACCGGTATTTCTAAACCGTTACCTGAATTTGAAAAAGGAGCGGTAAGCCCTGACAAGGGAGAAAGTTATATAACTCCGATTCAAAATCAACCGACGCAACCAAAAAGAGGGATGTGACCCCGTTAATTTATTGAAAAATATTAATGGGGTAAAGGAGTGTGGGGTATTATTTACATGTTGCGGCTTTGATGTAGCCGGCAGCAGAGGCTTCTTTCTCAGTGCAAAACCATTGTTCTCCAAGATCCTTTTCAATTTGGACAAACTTGTACTGGGCGCAAGAAAGGAGATAATAAAGTTTTCTTCCAGATGTTCTCTTATTCTCTAAGTTTCCTTTTATTATGCAGTTTGGATTATCCGGATTTTGCATTTGCAAACAAAGTTGGCTGAAAATTCCCAGTTTGTTGGTTTTTGCATTATCCGCAGTTTTTTTAAGAAGTGCTGTTTTTGAGGTTTGATCCGAATGATAGCGCACCCAACCGCTTTCCAACATTTTCTGGTTAATAAAAAGGTTATCAACATAAATTAATGCCATTGCCCGACCGGTTTGATCGGGGATTTGCTCTTCGATCGAAATAGATTTATTTTCGACAAGCGATGCAAGTAAATTTTTTGCTTCTTGGCCGCCACAAAATTCAAGCTCGGGTGCATCAATGTGGCGAAGACGAAGTCTGGTTTTATTTTCCAGAACAACCGTGTCACCGTCAATAATACCTATGACTTTTACTAAGTTTGCCTTTTTTTGTGAATAAAACTTGTAGCTTAAAAATAAATTAAGAAGGATGGAGGGGATAATAAACAAAAGCGCAAAGCGTTTGAGAAAAAACAGTAATTTGTCTTTCATGCTCATGAACTTAGTATAGCAATTATTAAGAGGGATGTGAGGGTCTTGGGGGATGTGGGGGATGTTAGTGGCGTGGGGTGAATGGATGAAAGTGAATACATTTGACAAAAAGCTATTTTAGTTGTATCATATTATTATGTCAAAACTGAATTTGTATAAACTACAAGAAAAGTTTGGAGAGATTAAAAAATCTATTTTTACGCCACAGGATTTGAAACTATTGTTTTATGCCAATGATCGGGCGATTAATGGTTTTCTCACTTATAATAATAAAAAAGGAAAAATTCTTAAACTGAAAAAAGGCTTGTATGGAATTAGTAAGTCAAACTTTAGTTCAAATCTGATTGCCAACCTCGCCTACAAACCCTCTTATATCTCATTTGAAACAGCACTTTCTTATTACCATCTTATTCCCGAAACTGTTTATTCGATTATCTCCGCCACCAGCAAAGCAAGCCGTGAGTGGAATATGCAAAATACTAATTATGTTTATCGAAGCATTAAGAAAGAAGCATATGCGGGGTATATTATTAAAACAATTGAAAACGAGCAGGTATTAATTGCCACCCCTGAAAAAGCCTTGGCTGACTATTGCTACTTTATCTATTTGGGAAAAATTAAAGAATGGAACTCCCGTTTGGAATTAAAAGACATCAATTTGAAAAAAGTGAAAGAATATTTGAAGTTATTTAATAACAGAAAAATAATAAATTTCATTAAAAAATATTTACCTCAACTATGTTTGATCGTGAATTGCTTAATCGGTTAACAACTAAAAAGCAAACCACTTTCCGCAACACTTTAATGGAGTATTATCAAAATCTTTTTCTTTCCTATTTTTATCAGATTAAACAAAGTGAGAAGTTTTTCTTTAAAGGCGGGACAGCACTGCGGATTGCTTTCCAATCACCACGTTTCTCTGAAGATTTGGATTTTTCCGCGACCGGTAGTTTTGCAGTTTTTGAAAACATTTTAGAAAAAGTATTGATCAACATCCAAAAAGAAGGGATTGAGACGAAAATTATTGAATCAAAAATAACAACCGGTGGTTATTTTAGCATTATCAGTGCAAGAATTTATCATGAAACAGTTGAGATTCAAATTCAAGCGTCAAAACGAAAAAACAACCAAATTAAAGGCGAAACAACAATTATTGTTTCTGAGTTTATACCTACGTATATTCTTCAAATTTTGGAGAAAAAAACGTTATTCTCTGAAAAAATTGAGGCATTTTTAACCAGAAGAAAAATCCGTGATTTTTTTGATCTTTATTTTATTCTTCGCTCTAATTTACGACTTTCAATTCTACACGATAAGAAAAAAGAAGTAATGCAAATTATTAAATCACAAAAAAGCGGTTTTGTAGAGCTTAAAGAATTCTTACCAAAAAACTTCTGGGTGGTTATTAAAGAATTAAAAAAGAACCTTCTTTTCGAACTACAAAAGCGTAATTATTGAGTAATTTAATGGGAAAGTTTAAAAGGATTGACCTACGAGGTTGACGGAGTTGGTAGGGAAGTCTATAATTTGTCATTTCTGCTTGAAATCCGTACATATATGCTAATTTTATACTTATTAATAGTTAAATTTATATTATGGCAGAACCAACGAGCGTATTAGGACAATTAGAGGGGGAACAAGTTAAATTAAAAAAAGAAATGGAAGATTGAGCAAATCGCTTAAGAGAGACGTTAACTGTTCAATTTAAGGATAAAATTGTTTCACCTAGTGATTTTAGAGTTCCAGGAAAATCGTGGCTCACGTTTCCTTATGAAACATCGTATCAAGAATTGGTAGCCGCTTATGATTGTTTACCTTTAGATCTTGAAGACCCAAGAATGGTTCAAGCTTTAATTGATGGTTGTGTCGCTTAAGAAAGTGTTGCGTCCGCACAAGACGAAAGTAATCCAGATTATAGAATGACTCTTGCAGAAACCGGAGACCCAAGCAAAGATGTTAAGCTTTACGTACCAAACCATAAAGAACCAAATTATCAAGGTTCACCCACAGACAATTAGACATTATCAAGGGTAAAGATTCTTAGGTTTGAAAAAGATGTAAAGAAAGGATCACCTAAACCAAAATTAGCTTTTGTTCACGATAATAAAGCCTTAAAAACTAATCCAAAAGATTTAGTTGTTTTAATACCAAAGCCTGCTGTTAAAATTTAGAGCTTACTTGCTTCAGTATGAAGATATCAAAATATAGCTTTTTTAAACAAAACTTTAGAGTTAGATTGGATTCCGACCTTCGCGGGAATGACAACAAAAGAGTATGCTATATCTTCATAAATACGTTTTATTGATGCTCTAATGTGACGGAAATGATGACTATAGACCGTTGACTGTGGGAATGATTGGGAGTATAAAGGAATTTAAAGGAGGATAAAGGAGTAATAAGGGGAGATAAGGGAGACGAGGGTGGTGGGGGATGTGACCCCTTAATTTATTAAAAAATTAAGGGGTAAAGGGATTTGGGGGGTGTGGGGGAGATTTAGTTAAATTGGTTGAATCGGTAACGGAATTGTCCCTCGACTGCTCTCGGGATTATAACTTTTCCTCGCCCTTCGCGAAAGGCGGGATTGCAATGACGTTTTTTGTTATAATTTTGTAATTATAATTTATTTCAATTATACTTTAAGTCTTATTAATAAATTTAAAAAATTGCTATGGATGAAAAAAAGGATGCAAACAAATGTCCGAAATGTGGAGCGGCTTTAAGTGAAGTGATTACAACTAAAAGCGGGAAAAAATTACAAAGATGTTCGACCGGTATTTGGAATGTGGAAACGAGACAGACTGATGGATGTGATTTTGTGAAGTGGTTGCCAGTGGAACCGGTAACCTTGAATGAAAAATGTCCAAAATGTGGAAGCCCGCTTTTGATGACAATGACACGCTTTAACAAAAAAATGAAAAAATGTTCGACCAATGTTTGGGACCCGAAAACCAAAACTGCCAGCGGTTGTGATTTTTTTGAATGGGTGAAAACGGTCACAGAACCACTTGATGAAACCTGTCCAAAATGTGAAAACAAACTAGTTAAGGTGACAACCTCCAATGGAAAACAGATGAAAAAGTGTTCAACGAGTGGATGGGATACAGCGACACGAACTGCAACCGGATGTGATTATGTTGAATGGCTGAAGTAGTCAAAAACTAGTCTGAAGTTAGTCAAAATCAGTCAAAAATTAGTTAAGATAAGTTAATCTATTTGGTATATCTGCGTTTTTATCTTCTATTGACGCTTTATTTTGGTGTAAATGATGACTATAAACCGTTGATTGTGTTGATTATGGGGTATATATTAATGAAACTTAAAGGAAGTTAAAGGAGTTTAGAGGAAGTTAAGGGAGATTGGGGAAGATAGGGAGGAGGTGAGAGAGACAAGGGAGGATAGAGGAGAAGAAATAAAAGAAAGATGACAAATAAAATATAACTATGAAAATCAGAGAAATGGAAAAAATCGAACGACCGCGGGAAAAATTGCGACGTTATGGTATGCAAAAACTAAGTAACGCTGAATTATTAGCTTTAATTTTAGGGAATGGTAGGAAAGGGGAAAATGTGTTACAGTTATCAAAAAAAGTATTGAAACAGTTTAAAAATGTAAGTTTATTAAACGCTTCAATTTCTCAACTAAACAATATTAACGGAATCGGTTGGATTAAAAGCGCTCGTTTATTGGCAGGATTTGAGTTGTTCCGACGGATAAATTTTGAACCAAAAACTGGTCCGGTTGACTCTCCATCAATTATTTGGCAACAGTTTAAATATTTAGGTCGACAAAAAAAAGAGCATTTTATTGCAATATATCTTGACGCGCGTAATGTAATTTTAGATCAGGAATTGGTGTCTATTGGTTCGCTTGATATGAGTGTTGTTCATCCACGGGAAGTGTTTGAACCGGCAATTCGAAGATTGGCTGCGAGTGTTATTTTGCTTCATAATCATCCGTCTGGTGAAGCAACGGCATCAGAGGCAGACTTGATAATTACTAAAAAATTAGTTGAGTCAGGAAAAATTTTAGGTATTGAAGTGCTTGATCATGTTATTATTACAGAAGAAAAATATTTTAGTTTTAAGGAGGAAAAGCTGATTAATAGTTAAGGGATAATAAGGGAATATAAGGGAAGATAAAGGAGAATAAGTGCCGCAATAATTATTTTTTCTCTAACATTGCTTTCAGAATATTGGTTGGAACCTGTTCGTAGTGGGAGGGTTCCATGTAGAAAAAGCCACGACCTTCGGTGAGAGAGCGTAGTGATGTGGAATATCCTGATAACTCAGCCAAAGGAGATGAGGTTTTGATAACCACTAATTTTGAACGTTTTTCAGTTCCAAGAATTCGTCCGCGTTTGCTGGAAATGTCACCAATGACCTCTCCCATGAATTCCTCCGGTACTGTCATCTCAAGTTTCATGATAGGTTCAAGCAATGTTAAACCAGCGCGTTTTGATGTGTCGGTGATGGCCATAGATCCTGCAATTTTAAAAGCGATGTCTGATGAATCAACATCATGGTAACTTCCATCATATAAAACCACCTCAACGTCAACAACAGGAAAACCAAGAAGTACTCCTTTTTCTAATGCTTCTTTGACACCTTTTTCCACTGAACCAATAAATTCTGATGGAATTGAACCCCCCTTAATTTTATTAGAAAATTTAATACCTTCACCGCGACCAAGTGGATTCATTTTGATTAAACAGTGACCGTATTGACCATGTCCGCCGGTTTGTTTAATATATTTACCCTCACCTTCAGCTGACTTTGTAATTGTTTCTTTATATGCCACTTGAGGTTTCCCCACGTTAACATTCATTCCCATTTCCCGTTTCATGCGGTCAACTAAGATTTCCAAATGTAATTCTCCCATTCCGGCAATGATGGTTTGACCGGTTTCATGGTTTATTTTGACTCTAAAAGTTGGATCTTCCTCTGCCAATTTTTGTAAAGAATAAGATAATTTTTCCTGATCAGCTTTGGTTTTTGGTTCAATTGCCAAAGAGATTACTGGTTCTGGGAAAACAATTTGTTCGAGTAAGATAGGACTGTTCTGATCTGCAAGTGTATCTCCGGTCTTGGTGTCTTTTGGACCAACAAGAGCAACAATTTCTCCAGCATAAGCTTTATCAATTTCTTCTCGCTGGTTGGCGTGCATCAGGAGAATCCGACTAACCCGTTCTTGCTTACCCTTATTAACGTTATAAACATATGATCCAGAATCGAGTATTCCAGAATAAATTCGGGTATAGTTAATTTTTCCTACATGAGGATCAAGTTGAATTTTAAATGTTAAGGCAGAAAACTTTTCTTCATTAATTAATTTTCGACTGATTTTTTCTTTTGAAACCGGATCAACACCTTCAACAGTTTTTAGATCTTTAGGAGATGGAAGATAGTCTACTATTGCGTCAAGAACCGGTTGTACAGCCTTATTTCGCAGAGATGTTCCACAATAAATTGGGATTAATTTGTATCCAATTGTTGCTTTTCTTAGAGCAATTTTTACTTCATCAACTTTAAGAGGTTCACCTGCGAGATATTTGTTTAATAGTGTATCATCGGTTTCTGCAACCTGTTCCATTAGTTTTGCACGTGCTTCCATGACTTCCTTTTTCATATCATCTGGGATTTCATCTTTAACTTCATATTCAATTCCTTGTGGATCTTTTTCCCAGTACATTGCTTTTAATGTGAGAAGGTCAATCACTCCTCTAAATTCTTGTTCTTTTCCAATTGGGTAGACCATGATTGCGGGTTTTGCTCCGAGTCGATCGCGAATTTCTCCAACCGTTCCGATGAAATCAGCTCCAAGCTTGTCCATTTTATTTATAAAACATATTCTTGGAACCTTATATTTATCTGCCTGACGCCAAACTGTTTCCGATTGACTTTGAACCCCTTCTTCGGCATCAAATATGACAACTCCACCATCAAGAACACGAAGCGATCGTTCAACCTCTGCCGTAAAGTCAACGTGTCCAGGAGTGTCAATAACGTTAATCCGTATTCCTTTCCAGTATGTGGTTGTGGCTGCAGATACAATTGTTATTCCTCGTTCTCGTTCTTGTGGCATCCAGTCCATTTGAGTTGTTCCTTCATCAATGTCACCAATTTTATAGCTACGTCCGGTGTAAAAAAGAAGTCGCTCAGTGGTTGTGGTTTTCCCCGAGTCAATATGAGCAATAATACCTACATTTCTTATTTTGTCTGTTGGGACGTTACGATTTTTTGTAATTATCGGTTGAGCCATTATATTAATATAATAAATAAAAATGAAAAAAAATATAAAACTTTTTTACCACTTTAAGTGGGAAAATGCACGATTGGCATCGGCAAGTTTTTCTGTTTGAGTTTTTTTAGCAAATGCAGCTCCTTGTTGTTGAGATGCTTCTTTTATTTCTGCGTAAAGTTTTTCTGAGAAAGTATGAAATTCTTTATTACTACGTGTTTTTGCAGCATTAACAATCCAATTTAGAGCCAAAAATAATCTTCTTTCTTTTCTAACTTCAATTGGGACAAGGTAGGAAGCTCCGCCTAATCTTCGCGGTTTTACTTCGTGAATTGGAGCGACGTTGGAAATTGCCTTTGTTAATGTTTCAAGTGGATTTTCAGAATCCTTTTTAAGTTTTTCAATTAAACCATAAACAATTGATTGAGCAACGCTTTTTTTTCCATCAATCATTACATAATTTATAAGCTTTGCAATTTCAAGGCTTTTATAAATTGGATCAGATTTAGTTGGAATTCTCTTAAAATTACGTCTTGGCATTGGTATTTATTATAATAAATTTTATTGATCTTTAGCTTTAATTTTTTCACGCTTTGTTCCATATTTTGAACGTGATGTTGTTCTTTTGGAAACGCCAGTTGTATCAAACTTACCGCGAACAATATGGTATTTAACTCCAGGTAAATCTTTTACGCGTCCACCTCGAATAAGAACAATTGAGTGTTCTGCAAGATTATGTCCAACTCCTTGGATATAGGCTGTAACTTCGGTTTTATTTGAAAGACGCACTCTTGCCACTTTACGTAAGGCTGAGTTAGGTTTTTTAGGTGTCATTGTTCTTACAATTGTGCAAACTCCACGTTTAAGCGGATTGGTGGTTGAAACATATGCACGTTGTAATGCATTAAAACTTGTCTTTAATGCAGCTGCACGTGATTTTTTAATTTTTTTGTGGCGGTTGACTTTCACCAGTTGATTGATTGTCGGCATATTTATTAACAAATTTTCCGTAATACTTATCGATTAATTCGGCTGTTACGGGAATCAGCCTGCCTATTATAACATTTTCTTTTAGTCCTAACAAGTAATCAACTTGACCTTTGATTGCCGCGTTACTTAATACACTTGTAGTTTGTTCAAATGAAGCAGCAGAAAGCCAAGAATCTGTGTAGATAGCTGCGCGTGTGATTCCGAGAATTGAAATTTTTCCTATTGCTGGTTTTCCACCTTGAGCTAAGTTTTTTTTATTTTCTTCTTCAAAACGGATACGAGAGACTACCTCATCTCTAATGAAAGCCGTATCACCCTCATCTTCAATAATGACCTTATCACTCATTTTACGGATAATAACTTCAAAATGTTTGTCATGAATTGAAATACCTTGAGATTCGTATACTTTTTGGATTTCGTTTAATAAATACAGTTGTGCAGCGCGTAAACCTTTGATTGCAAGAATATCATCAATGTCAAGATATCCTTCTGAAAGTTGTGAACCTTTTGTGATTAAGTCTCCATCTTTAAATCTTAATTTTTGATTTGTAGGAACGATAAACTCAGGTTCTTGTGTGACGCTTGCATCTGTTGGTGTAATTTTTATTACATACGCTTCTCTTTCGCTGTCCTCACGAATACTGAGTTTTCCAGCAATATCAGCAATCGGTGAAATAATTTTTGGTGTTCGAGTTTCAAGGAGCTCTTCTACTCTTGGAAGACCTTGAGTAACATCGGATATAACAATTCCTCCAAAGTGTCGGACACGCATTGTTAGTTGAGTTCCAGGTTCACCAATTGATTGAGCTGCCATCACACCAACTGGAACACCAATATCAACAATTTGATTATTGGAAAGATCAATACCATAACATTTTTGGCAGACACCATATTTGGATTTACAATATAGAGGGGAACGAATAACTAATTTTTTAATTTGTGCTTTTTTAATTTTATTAATTACTACCTCATCGATTAAACCATTAGCTTCAACAATAATTTGTTTTTTATCATCAGTAATCGTCTGAAAAGAAAAACGGTTCTTAATGCGATCATAGAAATGATCGCCGCGCTCTTCGGTTGTATTGATTAATAAACCTTCATTTGTTTGGCAATCTTCCTCTCTAACAATCATGTCATGAGAAACATCAACCAATCGTCTTGTTAAATATCCGGCATCAGCGGTTTTTAATGCGGAGTCGGTTAAACCTTTACGGGCGCCACGAGCGGAAATAACGTATTCAAAAACTGACATCCCCTCACGATAATTTGACTTAGTTGGAACTTCAATAATTTTTCCTAATGGGTCAACGACTAGTCCTTTAATTGCGGAAAGTTGTTTTAATTGTTCTCTTGATGCACGTGCGCCTCCTGACTTGATAATCAGTTTAACCGGGTTTTCTTCATCAAGTGCGTTCCAGGTTAAATCGGCAAGTCTTTCTGTGGTTTCAATCCATAATTCATTTGAATGACGTTTTTTTTCTTCAACTGTAAGAAGTCCTTGTTGAAAATTTGCCTCAATTTTTCTAACCTGTTCTTGAGTTTCATTGACAATTTTATCTTTTTCAGGTAGAATTACACAGTCAAATATCGATAAAGACAGACCTCCAGCTCTGGTTGCGCCCCAAAAACCAACTTCTTTTAATCGATCAATTAATTCTCCAACTTCTTCCTTGGTTTTATATAATTTAATTGCAGAGATAATAATATCTTTAACATCTGATGCTTTAACATCATTGTTTATAAAACGAAGTGATTCAGGTAAATTTTGATTAAAGATTAAACGACCAACACTGGTACGAATATATTTTTCTCCAACTTTTACAAGAATTGGTTGTCTTAATTGTATTGAATTTAGGTTATAAATATTTATTGCTTCATCTGAGCTTGAAAAATATTTTAGTTGTTCATTTTTTAGGGAATTGAATGTTGCATCGATTGTAGTGATGTAATAAATTCCGAGAGCCATTTCTTTGTTCGGGAGAATAATTGGCGTGCCGTCTGATGGCTTTAAAAGATTGTGATATGGCATCATGCGATTTTTTACTTCGTTTATACTTGTCTCTGAGAGTGGAAGAAAAACACCCATTGCGTCACCATCAAAGTCTGCATTATATCCTGAACAAACAGTTGGATGAAGTTTGATTGCGTATGCATCTGTCAATACTGGATAAAAACCTAAAATTGATAATTTATGAAGAGTTGGGGCGCGATTTAATAATACCGGGTGATTTTTAGTAATTTCTTCGAGAATGTCATAGACGACTGGTTCACGTAGTTCAAGAAAATTTTTTGCACTTTTTATATTTGGTGCTAATCCACGGACTATTATTTCATGTAATAAATATGGTTTAAATAGTTCTAATGCCATTTCTTTTGGAAGTCCGCACTGATTAATCTTTAATTCCGGACCGACAATGATAGTGGAACGTCCAGAATAGTCAACCCGTTTACCAAGTAGGTTTTGACGGAATCGACCTTGTTTGCCGCGTAAAATATCAGAAAGTGATTTTAATACTTTAACAAGTCCTGTGTGATTGCGAGCTTTGCCTCTTGATTTTTGTAAATCAAGCAATGAATCAACCGCTTCTTGGAGCATTCTTTTTTCATTACGGAGAATGATTTCAGGAGCTCCAAGATCAATTAATTGCTTTAAACGGTTGTTGCGATTAATGACACGTCGATAAAAATCATTTAAATCTGAAGTTGCAAATTTTCCACCTGGTAGCTGTACTACAGGTCTTAGATCTGGCGGAATAACTGGTAAGACCGTTAATATCATCCATGAAGGGGAAATTTTACTTTTTAATAATGCTTCAATAATCCTTAATTTTTTGAGTAATTTATTACGACGATCTCCTTTAACTTTTTCCAGTTCTTTAAGTGTAGACTGATAGTATTCTTCGAGTTTGATTTGATTCAGCGTTTCATAAATTACTTCTGATCCCATTCCGACCTTAACAAATTCTTCTATTTCTTTTTCACGGAAAAAAAGATAGTCTTCCTCTTCGAGAGTATCGTTTGCTTTAATATTTTTAACAATCTTAATTAAGCGATCGTAAAAAGAATTATTATAACTTCTTTTTTCTACTGCTTGTTCAGAAATTGTGCGGATTTTCCCTTTTTCTTTAATATTAATTTCTTGAAGCGTTAATTCTCGTTGTTCTTGGTTATTAATGTTTTTTCTTAAAACTTCTTTTTGTTTGATAAAATCAATACGTAATATATCTTTGCTTTTTTCAAATTCTTCATCGATTTCTTTAAGTACTTCATCACGGTTTTTCTCAAGCATTGCCATTGCTACTTTTTGTTTTTCTTTATTAACTTCTTTGACAAGATATAATGCATAATAAATAATTCTTTCAAGTGTTTGTGGTGGAATATCAACAATTATACTTAAAGGAGCAGAGATTCCTTTAAAATACCATATATGTGCAATTGGAGTAGCAAGTTTAATATGACCCATGCGTTCGCGGCGAACAGCTGATGTGGTTACTTCAACTCCGCAACGATCACAAGTAATCCCTTTGTACCGCATACGTTTATATTTTCCGCAATAGCATTCGTAATCTTTTGTTGGTCCGAATATTCTTTCATCAAATAAACCGTCTTTTTCAGCACGAAATGTGCGATAGTTAATGGTTTCTGGTTTGGTAACCTCACCCCTTGACCATCTAACAATATCTTCAGGTGCGGCTAAACGTATTTTTAAACCACTAAAATCAACCGTAATGTTTTCCTCCATAATTGTTATTTAATATAATCAATTGATAATCCTAATGCGTTTAACTCTTTTAGTAAAACATGGAATGATTCTGGTACGTTTGATTGAGGAATCTCTAAACCTTTAATAATTGATTCAAAGGCTTTCGTTCTTCCGCGAACATCATCACTTTTAATAGTGAGCATTTCTTGTAAAACAGTTGGAACGCGGTGTGATTCTAATGCCCATACTTCCATTTCTCCAAATCTTTGTCCGCCCATTTGCGATTTTCCTCCGAGCGGTTGTTGTGTCACTAATGAATAAGGGCCAACGGAACGGGTATGAAACTTATCCTCAACCATGTGAATCAATTTCATAATATATCCATTTCCAACGAGAATTTTTCTATCAAATGGTTGACTTGACTTTCCGTCATATAAAGTTACTTTTCCATCAAGTGGCCAATGAAGCTTTTTTAGTTCATTAATAATAAAATCTTCCTTTATTTTTTCAAAAACCGGAGCGTTTATATTTAAATTATTTTTATATGCTATTATACCCAATAATGCTTCGAAAAATTGTCCTAAGTTCATTCTAGATAAGACTGAAAGCGGAGATAAAATAACGTCAACTGGTGTACCGTCTGATAAATATGGCATGTCGTATTCTGGTAGTATTTTTGATATGACACCTTTATTACCATGACGACCTGCAAGTTTGTCTCCGATAGCAATTTTTCGGATTTGAGAAGTATTAACTAAAATACGTTTAATAATACTTGGTTCTAATTCATTTGGGTCTTTTTTACTATCAATAGTCTCGATATTAACCACTACTCCTCTTTTTCCGTAAGGAATGCGTAAAGAAGTATCTTTTACATCTTTGGCTTTTTCACCAAAAATTGCTCGAAGTAATCTTTCTTCTGCGGTTAATTCTTTTTCACCCTTTGGCGCAACTTTACCAATTAGTACATCGCCACCCTTAACAGCTGTTCCTAAAACTACTAAACCCTCTTTATCTAAATTTTGTAATATTTCTTCTCTGACATTTGGAATATCTCTAGTTAGCTCTTCTGGTCCTAACTTAGTGTCGACGAGATCTGCAATAAATTCTTCGCTACTAATTGATGTGAAAACATCATCTTTAATTAGGCGTTCAGAAATAACAAAACCATCTTCGTATCCTAAACCATCAAGTGAGGTGTATGCAATTACTAAGTTTTTTCCGAGAGCGAGTTTTCCATTATCTGTTGCTGGTCCGTCAACTAAAAGGTCATTTTTCTTAACTTTTTGTTCTGGAGAAACTTTTGGATGTTGATCAAAGCATAAATCTTTATTCGTTTTTCGAAAACGTTCTAATTCAAAATTATATTTTTTTCCACTTTTACCGTTTAAAATTACTTTATTTGCATCTATAAAAGATATTATTCCATCTTCAGGCGCTATAATTGTCCTGTTTAAAGCCTTTGATATTGTTTTTTCCATATTTGTTCCAACTAACGGTGCTTGAGGTTTAACCAAAGGAACAGCTTGACATTGCATGTGAGTTCCCATTAAAGCACGGGAAGCGTCGTCATTTTGAAGAAAAGGAATTAACGTTGCTGACGCACCAAGAACTTGTCGAGGAGAAATATCGATATAATTAATTTTTTCTGTGTTAATTTCAATTATTTCTCCTTCATGACGGGCTACTAAAGAGTCGGCTATTAAGTATCCCTTATTGTCTATTTCTAAGTTTGAAGACGATGTAATATAAAACTTCTCTTCATCATCAGCTTGTAGATAAACAATTTCATCAGTAATTTTTATCCGTATCTTTCCATTAATCTTTTCTTTGAGCACTTTTTTATATGGAGTTTCTAATAATCCGTATTTATTTACTCGACTATATAGTGCTAAATATATTACAACTCCAATATTAGGTCCTTCTGGAGATCTAATTGGGCAGATGCGACCGTATTGAGAAGAGGAAATATCTCTAATTGAAAATGATGCGCGCTCTTTTTCAATACCTCCTGGTCCACCTACAGTGACTCGACGCATATTGTCTAATTCAGAAAGCGGATTTGTTTGATCAACGATTGTTGAAAGTTGACTTGTGCGATAAAAAGAATTTATCGCCATAATCACTGGCTTTGAGTTAACAATCTGTGCTGGCGTAGGATTAATATCGTTCGCGACTAAACTCATTCGCTCTTTTATTTCTTTTTCAGTTCTAAGCATCCCGATTCTAATTCCATACATGCTAATTAATTCTCCTACGGTTCTAAGTCGACGGTTGCCTAAATGATCAATATTGTCAAATTCACCACGGCCTTTTGTCAAATTAACCAAATACTTAATTGTTGATATAATATCTTGCTTCGTTAATACAAGATTTTCTTTTTTAATTTCGAGATTTAAATCAAGTTTTTTATTAATTTTATAACGCCCTACAGCCATCATCGTATATTTTCTCGGGTTGAAAAGTAGTGAATTGAGGGTTTCATATGCGTTTTCAAGTACTAAAGGTTCACCTGGTTTAACTTTTCTATAAAATTCAAGAACTGCTTCATCTTCATTTTTTGAACGATCCTTTTTAAAAGTTGGAATAATATATTTTTCCAATAAATCCTTATCTATATCAGCAAACTCCTCCAATAATTGATTATTTGATTGACCCTTAAATACCTTTAATAACACGGACGCTAAAAATTTTCTTTTTTTATTTATCTTCATTTCCAGAAGACCATTTTTGTTGATTGTTAAATCAAGCCACGCACCAATATAAGGGCGAATTTCTGCATTATATAATGTTTGACCAGTACTTTTATCAATTTGAGCGGTAAAATATACACCTGGAGATCGAGCTATCTGACTAATTATTGCGCGTTCAATTCCATTAACAATAAACGTTCCTTTATTAGTCATTTTAGGTAAATTAAAAACATAGACATCTTGTTTTTTTTGTGTACCTGTTTTCTTATTGACTAAATTTAATCTTGCATATACAGGCGTTTCATATGTGAGTTTTTTTTGTTGACAAAGTGGCAACGGAAAATGAGGTTCTCCTATTGTTAAATTTTCAAAATAAAGAGTAAATTTTTTACCGCTATAGTCATCAATTGGAAAGAAGTCTTGTAGTGTTTCTTTAAGGTCTCTCGTTAAAAATCTGTTCCAAGAATCTTTTTGAACTTCTATTAAATTAATTTTTTTAATTTCCGATTCCTCTGTTCCAAGTAGGATTTCTTTGGGTGATTGGGTTTTATTTGAGGTTGTCATCGGAATAGAAGCACAATATATTAGATAACAATAAAACTCCCATTTAATAGGGAGTAAAAAAACTTAACAAATATATCACGCCGATTGATTTTTGTCAAGTAAAGTTATTTTATTAATTACTTTTAGATTTAATTTTGTCTAAAAGTTGTCCAACGAAATCTGAATTTTCCCCTTTATTCTCTTGTTTCCGATTTTTAACAACATCCTCAACTTCTTTCACTAATATCTCTAA
>Ga0210018_1000590_pt1 | contig 18593 bp, 18 predicted proteins | sample CryGeyCG2014_010_2_FD_183967 | JGI IMG/M metagenome (GOLD analysis project Ga0210018, IMG submission 183967) | Groundwater microbial communities from aquifer - Crystal Geyser CG09_land_8/20/14_0.10 (SPAdes) (version 2) | ecosystem: Environmental > Aquatic > Deep subsurface > Groundwater | place...
AAATAAAGACTCAAAAAAGACAATTTTGCATTTTACATTGTCACTTTGCATTTTGATTTTTGCATTTTGCATTTTTGCCGCTAAAACGGCTTCAGCTGCCACTTTATACTTCTACCCTCAAAACTTAGAAATCTTCGAGGGTGAAAACGCTATAGTGGAGGTTCGGCTGAATACGGAAGGGGAGGATATCAATGCTTTGGAAATCAACGGAAGCCTCAATAACAACTCTTTATCAATAACATCGGTAGATACTTCAAACTCTTTGATTCAAATATTTATTGAAGCACCTCAAACTGACGGCACTAATTTTCATTTTATCGGCGGTACGCCTGGCGGTTTCAGCGGGGAAGGGATAGTGGGCAGATTAAACCTGAAAGCCGTAAAAACGGGCGGGAGTACACTCTCATTTACAGAACAAACAAGACTTCTTGCCAATACGGAAAAAGGAGAAGAGTTAACGGCAAAGTCGCTTCAAACTAACTTTAATGTCACCTTAAAGCCAAAAGATTACATAGAGCTTTCATCAAGAACTCACCCCGAACCTTTGACGTGGTATAACGTCAAAGAAGTAAATATACACTGGAGTTTAGAAACAGGCACGGAATATAGCTATCTTGTAAGCCAAGACCAGACCGCGGTACCGGACGAAATATCGGATAAGCCGGAAGGAGACAAATTATGGCTTGGCGATATCGCTTTAGGTGGATTAAAAGACGGCATTTATTACTTCAGTGTAAAGAAAATCGGGAGTCAAACGGTTTCCCGCTACAGCATTTTTCAAGATTCCACCCCGCCGGAGTGGGTAAGCGTCGTCTTAAATTCAGGGACCCCTGAAACCGACGGCAAACAATACATAAGTTTCCTAGCCAAAGACGTTGCTTCGGGAATCGACCATTATGAAGTAAAAGTCGACGATGGTAACTTTGAAAGAGTTTCGCCGCCTAATTATATCATCGCAAAACCTGATTATAAGAGAATAGTTTTGAAGGTCTATGACAGAGCTGGTAATGGCATAGAAGAATCTATAGAAACCAAAGGCAAGGACTATTCTTTGTGGATTGGGGCGATATTTGTTGTCTTGGTTATAGGTTTAATGTTTGTTATAAGTCAAAGGAGAAAAATCTGATATAATGAAAGCAAGTGGCTAAGAAGTTTACAATTGGCCTTGTAGCACTTTTAGTGCTTTTTTCTCCGCTGGGCAGAGCTGATTTTCGCGCCCTCGCGCAGGAAAATGAGGATGGTGAAAGGCAAGGAGACGGCGCCTCGCTTTCTCTAAGTCCGTCCTCCGGAACTTTCATCGTTAATAATACTTTTGACGTTTCTATTATCTTAAACACCAACGGCCGCTCGGTTAACGCGGTTGATGCCATTCTAAAATTTCCTCCAGATAAACTGCAGGTTGTTTCTCCGTCGCTTGGAAAGTCAGTAATAGGCATTTGGGCTACGCCGCCTACTTTCAACAATCAGAATGGCACTCTGCGTTTTCAAGGAGGCATTCCTTCGCCGGGCATTAACACTTCAAGCGGCGTGATTTCCACTATCACTTTTAGAGTAAGATCCATCGGAACCGCCACGGTGAACCTTTCCGACGAGTCCAAAGTATTTCTAAACGACGGTCTTGGCACTAATGTACTTACGAATAAAAGCGGGGGTATTTACAATCTTATGCTTCCTCCGCCAGCAGGCCCTACGGTTGTTTCACCAACGCATCCGGATCAGACAAAATGGGTAACCAACACCACAGTTATATTTGAGTGGAGCGGGGAAGAGGGCGCCACCGGATACAGCTATATGTTAAACGAAGAACCGGTTTCTACACCTGATGATATCTCAGAGGGTTCTAACGCGGGCGTGGCTTACAAAAATCTACAGGATGGAACTCATTATTTCCACATTAAAGCTCTAAAGGGTAATTTTTGGGGAGGAATAACTCATTATGCCGTGAGAATTGATGCCACCCCTCCGGCTGAATTTAAAATAGACATATCTCCGGCCGCGCGCACCACGAGCAAGTTGCCGATTATTGATTTCTTCACCACGGACAACCTATCGGGCATTGACCATTATGAAATGAAAATTATCCCGCTAAACCCGGAGAATATCGGCACGGAATTCAGTACCGAAAGCTTCTTTATTGAAACCCAAGGCAGATACATACCGCCTAAGGAGCTGGAACTGGGCGACTACGACATTATCGTTCGTGCTTATGACGTAGCCGGTAACGTCCGAGAGGTAGTTCAACGATTAAATATAGTTAACCCGTTTTTTAGCACCTCCGAAGAAGGATTGGGAATCGCGGGTAAATTTGTGATTCCGTGGATTTATGTGTTTATAACTATAATAACGCTCATCTTGCTCTTAATGTACAGTCTTTGGATTGTCTTGAGAATTCATCGAACAACTAAGGTACGCGAATTGGAAGGAGTTCTGAAGGACCCAACCATCCAAGAACGACTAAAATACCTAAAAGAGAAACAGAAGGCCTACAGCAAGGCTGGCAGCTCTATACAACTGCTTGTACTCATTGTAGCCGGTGCCATATTGTTATCCGGTTTTCTAGCTCCATTTCTCAAGGCCGCTGAATTTTCCCCGCTTGTGCCGCCTACAATCACTACTATTTCCAAAAACATAACTAACGACCAACTGTTCTATATTGGCGGTACTACAGAGATAACTGGCGCAGAAGTTACTATCTACCTTCAAAATCTGCAAGACAATCAAGTCTTTTCAGCCACCGTTATATCTGATGAGAAAGGCGAATGGTTCTACACTCACAAAGAGCCGTTAATAAGCGGCAAGTACTTCCTATGGACACAGTTGAAGATTGGCAACGAATTATCGCCACCCGGTCCGCAAAATGAGATAACCGTATCCAGAACGGCTATCCAGCTCGGCGCTTCACGAATAAGTTACGAAACGCTCTACTTACTGTTCGCCATAATCCTATTCTTAATAGCCCTTATTTTGGGAGTTTTGAATTTTTACCACTATTATCAAGCTCGTGGCAAACAAAGCAGGTTAATGAAAGAGATCAGAGAAGCCGAAGAAGCTATCAAACGAGGTTTTGCTACGCTGCAGCATGACATAACTCAAGAATTAGTCGTCATACATCAAATGAGACTCACAAAGACACTCTCCAAAGAAGAGGAAGAAAAAGAAAAACAACTACTCCACGATTTAAGAGAAATTTCCGAATACGTTAAGAAAGAAGTGACTGATATTGAGAAAACAATGTAGGCTTTTTGCCTTCGAACTGGATTTCTCCAAAAATCAATTTATTATTTTCTAAGTGGGCATTAAGAATTTTCATTCTTTTTCCGTGAATTATAGTATAAACTCCCGGTTCCGGATTAAGCGCTCTAATTTTCCTGTCTATTATCTCGGCGGTTTTTGTATTAAGACCATTTATGGCGTTTTTGAGCTCATCAATGTTTATATATCCATCTTCGGTTGTAAATTTTTTAGTAAAAGTGGCTTTACTTTCATTTTGGAGCAGGGGAGTAATCTCACCTTTAACAAATTTAGGCAAGGTCTTAACTAATAAATTAGCAGCTAATTCTGCCAGTTTTTGAGATAAAATTGGAAATTGGAAATTGCCCCTCGGTCCTGAGCTCGGTGTCGAAGGAGAAACTGGAAATTCCAATTCTCGCTTTGCGAGTATAGGCCCATGGTCTACTTTTTCGTCTAAAAGATAAAGAGTCACCCCTGTTTGGGTGTCACCCTCCAAAATTGCCGACTGAATCGGGGAAGAACCGCGTAATTTAGGCAAAAGTGAGGGATGAACTCCGATAATTCCAAGTTTAGGGATATTCAATAACTCCGCAGGCAATATTTTCGCGTAAGCCGCTACTATATAAAAATCAGCTTCATAACTTCCTAATTTATTGAGAAATTCTTCATTAATTTTCTCCGGCTGCAAAACATCTATTTCTAACAAGCTCTTTCTAAGAACTACTTCTTTGGTCGGCGGGGGAGTGACAATCATCTTTCTGCCTATTGGCCTATCTGGATTGCAAACAAGCGCCACAGGGAACAGGGACGAGTCAATTAATTTCTCAAGTATTATCGCCGAGAACTCCGGCGTCCCAAAAAATATATACTTCATGTCACGATATACTTCGTATCACACATTACCATACTGCACATCCAGTATACTAAAATACTGATCAGTATCATAGTATACTAAATTATTTTTTGATGCGGTCGGTAAAGAGTTTACCCTCTAAGTGGTCAACTTCGTGCTGGAATACCCGAGCAAGCATTCCCCAAGCTTTAATTTTTATCTTTTTGCCGTTTTTATCCAAACCCACAAGTGTAATTTTCTCCGGTCTTATAACTTCGCCATAAATATTAGGTATGCTTAAACATCCTTCTTCCGCCGCTATAGCAGAAGAGCCACTTTTAATAATTTCGGGATTGAAAACTACATAGAACTTATTTTCCACTTTAGCCACGAAAACTTTCAAACTCAACCCTATCTGGTTGGCTGAAAGACCTATACCTTGAGCTTCTTCCATTGCAACCTTCATAGTTTTTATAAGCTCGTTAATCTCACTTTTCTTTAATTTTTTAAAATCAAAAGCCGCGGTTTTATGCCTTAAAACTTTTTCTTCTTTCTTGTCATTTACGGTCCAAATCTTCATAAGAACAAACTATTGTTTCTTTTTTGCGAGTTGTAGCAAGCGCATGAAATAGGCGCCTCTATTTTTGATATCTTTTTTTTCGGCTACCGATTTAGCTAATCTAATCAGTTTATTCATATCCCCACTTTTTGCAAGTTTGATGTATAAAGATTTGTGGCTTTCGTCATTTAAGATTTCGGCTAAGAGTAGTCCTGCCATCTGATAAGACGTATAAACCCTGGATTCTTTGGCTCTTTTCTTCAAAAGCTCTTTATAATCCATTTATTTGTATTATACCAGAACCTGCTTTATAATTTTATTATCATGCCAGGTAGTGAAAATTCGACTGCGATTATGTTCTACTATGTATATATACTGGAAAATAAAGAAAATGATACATATATAGGTTATACCAATGATTTACGTAAGAGGCTACAAGAACATAATCGTAAAAAGAATAGATCTACCAAACAGGGGATACCATGGAGACTTATTCACTACGAGGCATATCGTCATAGAAAGGATGTGATGCGCAGAGAAAAATATCTGAAGGCAAATCAAGGCAATAGATTACTCAAAAGAATGCTGAAAGAATACTTTTATAGTCGAATTTCTACTAACCTGGTATGAATAAGAAAAAATTAGCTGCGATAGCGGTAGTTGTTGTTATATTGGGCTTGAGCTCTTTCGGTTCTTATTATTTTGGATTACAGAAAGGACTCCAAGATACCAAAAACATCGTTATTGAAGGCATAAGCGGCGGCGAGCCGCCGGAGGGGGCAACCACGGCTGACTTCAGCGTATTCTGGCAAGCTTGGGACAAGTTAAAGAAAGAACACATAAGCGGCAAGGAAATAAGCGACCAGAATTTGGTTTACGGCGCCATCAGGGGCTTAACCAAGTCGCTCGATGACCCTAACACCATATTTTTTGACCCCGAAGATTATAAGAAGTTCAATCAGGATATAAGCGGCAGCTTCAGCGGCATAGGAGCGGAAATAGGCATCAGGAACGACCAACTTATCGTTATAGCTCCTCTTAAAGGTTCGCCAGCGGAACACGTCGGCCTCATGGCTAAAGATAAAATATTAAAGATAGACGATAAGGAAACCTTCGACCTTAATGTTGATGAGGCGGTAAAACTAATCAGGGGCCCGGAAGGTACTAAAGTTACTTTGAATATTTTGAGAAACGGTTGGGATAAGCCGAAGGATTTTGAAATCACGAGGGAACCAATCGAAATACCAACCGTAGACTGGAGCATGAAGGAGGGCGGCATTGCCTATATCCAGCTTTATAATTTCAACGCCAATACTGATTTAGCTTTCTACCGCGCTATGGTTGACATTATCCTGGAAAAGAAAGCCAAAGGAGTAATTTTGGACTTAAGAAACAACCCCGGCGGTTATCTCAATGTCGCAGTAGATCTTGCGGGTTGGTTTCTGGAAAAAGGGGATGTGGTAGCTAAAGAGAGGTTTGCTGACGGCAATGAAAGGTCATTTAAAGCCGGTGGCAATGAGACCCTAAAAAATATCCCCATGGTGATACTTATAAACGGCGGTTCTGCTTCAGCTTCAGAGATTCTGGCCGGCGCACTAAAGTATAATCGAGGCATAAAACTTATTGGAGAAAAAAGCTTCGGTAAAGGAACTGTGCAAGAATTGCAAGAGCTAAAAGACGATTCGGCCCTTAAAATAACGGTGGCAAATTGGCTTCTACCGGACGACTCCATTATAGAAAAGAATGGCTTAACACCCGATATAGAGGTCAAGTTGACGGAAGAAGATATAAATACAGACAAGGACCCGCAGCTTGATAAGGCCATAGAAGTCCTAAAGCAAGAGATGCAAGTCTAACGCCATGAAAATAATCTTGTTACAAGACGTTCGCGGAGTAGGTAGGAAGTACGATGTGAAAGAAGTTTCCGATGGATACGCGAGAAATTTCATCATTCCGCGAAAATTGGGCAAAGTTGCCACATCGGAGACCTTGCGAGAACTCAAGACGCAAAAAGAAAATTGGGAAAAGCAAATTGCCGTCTTGGACGATAGACTCAAAAAACTTCAGGGTGCTTTAACGGACAAGCCTTTGATTTTTAAATTGAAGCTTGGCGAAAACCAAAAAGCGTTTGGTTCCGTGTCTAAAAAAGACATCGAGGAGAAGTTGAGAGAATCAGATAAAAACCTTTCTTTTGAAGTAAATCTAAATCAACCGATAAAAACACTTGGGGAGCACCAAGTGAAGATAAACTTAAACGGGGGAGTGTCCGGCAATATAAAAATTAAAGTAGAAAAAGAGTAGTTAAGAATTAACTACGGAAACTACTGATATATAGCGTGAATTGCCGTCAAAACGAATTTTTTTCTTGTTGATAAACTTAACTTTACCTGCCTTAGCCGCATAAAGAGTATCATCGCCGGCAACTTTTACATTACTGCCGGCAAGATATTTACTGCCGCGCTGGCGAATGATAATTTGGCCAGTGGAAACCGCTTGGCCATCCTGAAGCTTTACGCCTAATCTTTTCGATGCCGACTCTCTGCCTAATTTTGTAGAACCGCCTGATTTTGTATGTGCCATATTTGTTTAAATTTTTGAGTTTTAGCGAAAGAAATTTAACTACAAATATGAGCATCCCGCACCGTCCCGCCCTAGCTGGAGATGCGGGATGCCATACCTCATTTCCCCGCAAACTTATTTTATATTAGAATATAGGAATTAAATGAAACTGTCAATCTTAAAAGAACGCTTGAACGAACCGCATATCAAGATGGGCATTTTAATATTCTTGATAGCTTTCTTAAGTTTCGGAACCGGCTATATTATGGGTCGTGACTGGACCCCGGCACCCATCATCATCGAACAGAACAACAATTAACCAACTAGTATACTATAGTACTGATCAGTATTATGGTATACCAATAAAAAATTCTTATATGTAACCGATTTTTTTGAGCCAGTAATCGTTTTCCCATTCCCAAAGCTTCTTGGCGCCCAAGAAAGCTTGGAAGTCATCGTGCCAGTAGGGGAACTCCTGAAGTTCAATGTCGCCCTGAAGCCCGGACCACTCATGTTCGCTCGCGAGGCAAGCTTTAACGCCGCCGTTTCCTCCGTTTTTGCCGTTCATAAACGGTGTTCTTATCTTCTCACGGCCTCCCTTTACGCGGCGAGTAGCGCCGCACTTAAAACATTTCTGTATCTGGTCAATTCTTAAAATCCACCTCGTCTGCAAATTCCTGAAAGTTTCTTGCAAAGAAGCGAAGTAAGCCGCCGTCTGGAGATTATAATCTCGGTAGATGGCCTGCGAAGTTTTTATATCCAAAACTCCGAACTTGCCGTCTATTAAAGCCAAGGCGTCAATTGTGCCGGCGTAACGCTCGCTGAAGTGAACTGTTTTTTTTTCTACCCATTCAGCATCAACTTGAATCTTGCTTTCTTTTATAAACTTCTTTAAAGAATCAATAGCCGGCGCGATAGCAGGATCAATAGTCGGGTCATCTCCGACTAATACTTTTTCTGATGTTTCATGAACTAAAGTTCCTTCACCAGCCGATATTTTCTTAATGGACTCGCCTTCCGCAAAACTATCCAATCCTCCATAATAACGGTACAAAGCCGGCTTGGATTTTATATTCACAATGCTCGTGACGCGGGGGTACCAGATACCGTCTATCACATAACCATTCAAGCCCTTGAAGTGTTCTTCGTCAGTAAAATACATAAGCGCGGCTCTATTTTAACAAACTGGGAGTTAGATTTACAATATTGCCCGCGCCCATCATTACTATTACCGCTGATTTATTTGATGCCGCTGATTTATGCGGATTATAAGCTGATTCATGCTGATAATTTTTCAGTGTTTCTAATAAAACAGTCTTAAGTTTCTTAGGGTGGGGGAGATATGTGACATTTTTTGGACTGGTTTTCCTTTTTAAAATGGTTTTGGCTAATTGTTCGGAAAGAGATTTTGCAACGATGCAACAACCTATATTATGCGACAGTTTACTTGCCATGAACCGCGTTGCGGAATCACGACCAGTAACCTTATAGATATCAAGTAATACCAAAGCATCGGCCTTATCGAAAGCTCCAGTGAATTCTTTAAACAAAATTTGCAAACGGTGGGTTTGATGAGGTTGAAAAACGCAGATTAAAAAAGACTTCGGAAACTTTTCCTTAAAAGCTTTTAGAGTAGCTTTGATTTCCGTGGGATGATGAGCGTAGTCGTCAAAAATCTTAACTTTAAATTTTGAATTTTGAATTTTGAATTGCCCCTTGTATTCCATCCTGCGCCAGACGCCTTTGTGTTTGGCTATGGCTTTCAAAACAGTCTTTTCTTTAATGCCAAAACTCTTTGCTAACTTCAAAACTCCTAAAGCGTTGGATATATTATGAGCACCGGGGATTTTTAAAACCTTTCTTAATTGTTTTACTTGTTTTACATCTTTAACGCTAAACCAAACAACTCTTTTGTTTTTAATCTTTTTGACCAAAGAGGCGAGTGGTTTATCGTCTTTATTCAGAACTAAAACGCCACCCGGCCGCAGGTTGGCCATAAACTTGAGAAAGCCATTCTTTACATTACGGAAGTTCTTATAGTGGTCCAGGTGTTCCCGGTCAACATTGGTTATAATAATCCCTTGCGGATAGTAATTAAAAAAAGAGTTTTTATATTCATCGGCTTCAATAATGAGATATTTACTTTTACCTAAACGAAAATTCCTGCCTGCCGGCAGGCAGGCTTGCCCGCCGAATTCTTTTAGTTTAGTGCCGACTACCACAGTAGGATCCAACCCAGCCTCAATAAAAACCAAAGCCGTGAGCGCTGTAGTGGTACTTTTCCCGTGACTGCCCGCAATAGCTATGGTTTTATATTTACGCGAAAGCTCTCCCAATGCCTCCGGATAGCTCTTTAGGGGCAAATCCAGCCTCTTAGCCTCTAAAAATTCAGGATTATCAACTGGTATGGCCTGGCTATAGACTACTAAGTCTAAACCCGGCCTAATATTCGATTTTTCATGGCCGATTTTGACCCTTATGCCTTCTCTACGCAATTCTAACACCTCGTTTGACTTAGCGGCATCAGAGCCGATTACAAGCCAATTTTGAGCCAAAAAATAGCGGGCTAGGGCACTTGTACCTATCCCGCCTATACCTATAAAGTGGGCTTTTCGTTTAATCATACATTTTAAACAATACTATCTGTCGCATAACCTACATTATGTAACACTTGGTTATTTCTGAAGCTGTTCAATCCATTTCCACTCCCCTCGTTGACTTTTATAGTCTTGCATTTTCTCATGAATTTCTCTTAACTTTTTCAATTCGTTGTGATCCCAGTTTTTCTTTCTTTTTCCTCTAGGATTGCCTGTCGTACTAATATTCGTTTTTAAACCTTTATTTTTATATAACAAAACCATCGCTTCTTTCCATAATTCAAAATCAAATTTCTTTTTAGCGTGTAATTGATAAAGTTCAAAAAATGGAATTATTTTATACATTAAATCATTAATATCATTCACTGCATATCTTGCCATACCGTACTTATTGATACTAATTTTGCCACACTCTAAAGTTTCGCGAATCGCTTCTAAAATTTCTTTATCGTCTTTTCTAAGTACTATTGCAAATTCTATATCCCAATAAAAATATATTGGTTTATTTTTTCTTTCGTATCTGATATCTCTTCTAAGTTTCAAAGCAAAACAACCTTCGCCATCAACAAATCCAGCAATATAATCACCGGGCAATTTCCCCATACATTAATTATAATTCTGTCGCACAACAAACTCAACCGACTTATCCACACAACCGTCCAAAAAATATAGTAATCTTCACCCTAACCCCCTCTTTATAAGATCTACCAGAAATTCAAGAAGTTTAATAAAGATATTTAGAAAAACCTTAACAAAAGTGAAAGCGGCGTTACCTAAAGCGCCAAGTTGGCTCATGACATATTTTATAAGGTCGGCAAGATTCATAACTCAATTCATTATACTACAAATAATCCTCCGGGTTAATCGTGACACCCACTGGCACCATTCCCGCGCCAGAGAAAGATTGTAAGGTGATACTAGGTGCCCAATAAACGCCAAAGTGTAGATGCGGACCTGTAACATAACCGGTGTTGCCGGCGTAGCCGATTATTTGCCCTACTTTTACATAATCCCTTTTTGAAACCACAACTCTCGAAAGGTGAGCGTATAAAGTAGCTAGATTGTTATCGTGTTTCACGACAACGTATTTTCCGTATTGCACTCGACCATTGTCCCCTACAGCCATAATAGAACCGTTATCGGCCGCTATAATCGGATCTCCGATAGTTGCCTTAAAATCTATGCCATTGTGAAACTTTGTTTTATAAGCCCTTTGCGCAAAAGCCGTCGCGCCATACTCTTGGGTAACTACCGGATTCAAAACGGGATAAGCCAACACGCCGGAGCGCTTAAACGGCAGGACATTCGGGTCAAAAGAAGCTCTCAAGTTAGTTTCTAGCTCATCTATTTCCTTGCCTATCGCGGCCTGTTTATTCTCAAGCTCGTCTAATTGTTTCTGGTAGGCGCTTTCCTTATTTTTGGTGCTGGATAAAAGAGTATTTTTCTCGGTCTTTTTGTCGCTGACTATTACCTTTCTATTTTTGAAATTAGTATTTTCCACCTCGAGCCCATCTTTAGTAGCGGTGGTCACATCTATGTTCTGCTTTAATTCATTATGCAGCTCTGTTAAGGTGGAGACATTTAGTGAAAGATTATTTTGTAAATCCTGCAAACTTTGTATCTCAAATAAGCCGTCGGCCAGACTATCACCCCTCAAAAGGACGTACATTACACCCTCCCCGTCTTTCTGCTGGATCTCGCGTAAAACCCGGGCAATAGCTTCTTTTTGAATATCTATACTACCTTCCGTTTCAACTCTTTTGCCTTGAAACAACTCGAGTTCGAGTTGCATTTTCTCAATACTTATCTCACTTGAACGGATACTTAAGTTAAGCTGGCTAATACTGTAATCCAGTTGTTTAACGTCACTGTTAAGGGTTCTTTTCTCTTCACTAATCTGATCAAGTTGCGCTTGTTTCTGCTTTACTTCACTGGTGATTTGCTCGAGTTCTTTAGTTTTTTCATCAATCGACTGGCGCAATTCTTCAGAACTGGCTCCAGAAGCTACGCCCGTCAAAGATGTCAAAAAGAAGATTGATATCAAAAGTATCGCTAAAGCCCGCATTTTTCTATAGCAAAATTTATTCTTTTTACAGTCTCCCCTTTCCCCAAAACTTCCATTATCTCGAGTGAGCCGGGAGAAGCACTCTTCCCGGAAAGCGCGACTCGAAGAGGCCAAAATATTTTTCCTCTGTCCAGAGGATCTGCCAGATTATTCAAACCTTCTTCCAACCGCTCGGCGGAAAAATCATCCGGTTCGAGGTTTTCAACAAATACAAGCGCCTTCTTTAAATTATCCACTACCTGGGAAAACTCCAAGTCTTTCCACTTTAAAAGATTTTTATCATATTCCGGTAGTTCAAAATAGAAATTTACCAATTCCTTAAATTCACTTAACTTTTTAACGCGTCCCTTTATGGAGGCAACTATGGGCTCCGTGAGATGCCAATTAGAAGGAATAAATTGCTTCGCCGCTTCTATAAATTCGCTCACGTCTAATTTATTAAGATAGTAGCTATTCAGCCAATCTAATTTTTCGGAGTTAAAAACCGCGCCGCCCTTCTGTACGCGCTTCAAGTCAAACTCTTTAGCAAGCTCATCAATGGTCATTATTTCCTTATCTTCCTTGGGATGCCATCCCAGGTAAGCAATGAAATTTATTAGGGCTTTTTTGAGATAACCGCCGTTTACGTATTCCCTAAAGGCGGTGTCGCTAAAACGCTTGGACATCTTGCTCCTATCGGGATTCAAAATCATAGGAAGATGAGCAAATTGCTGGTTCGGGAAACCTAACGCTTGAGCTATTAAAACCTGTTTCGGAGTATTAGAGAGGTGGTCTTCCCCTCTTATAATATGGGTTATTTCCATAAGAGCGTCATCAACAACCACCGTAAAGTTATAGAGCGGCTGTTCCAAGTCGCGAGCAATGATAATGTCGCCCATTAAAGAGGTATCAAACTTAACAGTTCCGCGAATGATGTCTTTAATGCTTAGTACTGCGCTGGGCACCCTGAAACGCAAAACACAAGACTCACCTCTTTCTAATTTTTGTTTAACTTCTTCTTTGTTTAAACTACCGCATCTTCCCGAATATTTTGGCGGTATGCCTTGCGCCATCATCGCCTGTCTTTCCGCCTCTAGGTCATCCTTAGAACAAAAACAGCGATAAAGCTTATTTTCGTCTAGAAGCTGCTTGAGATATTTTTTATATATATCTACTCTATCACTTTGTCTGTAAAACTCATCCCAGTTCAACCCCAGCCACCCTAAACAGTTTTTGATATCTTCCTCAAACTCCGGCTTGGACCTTTCTTTATCGGTATCTTCAATGCGCAAAATGAACTGGCCTTTATTAGATCTTGCAAACAGCCAATTAAAGAGAGCTGTTCTTGCTCCCCCGATATGCAATAATCCCGTGGGTGAAGGCGCGAATCTAACTCTTATTTTGTCGGTTGCCACCACATAATTCTACGATAATTTGGGCTATTTTTGAAGCCGCATCTAATTTAGAGAAATTGCGCGCCGCTTGAGACATGCTGCTCGCCAATTCTGGATTTTGCAGTATTTTTTGCGCCTGGCTCACAAATAGATTCGGCAGAAGATTAGTTTGCTCAATAACTAAAGCTGAACCATTGGAAGCATAATCATAGGCATTTTTAGTCTGGTGGTCGGAAGCGGCAATCTCCGGAGGCAGCGGTATCAAAATTGACGGTTTACCGAAAGCCGCCACTTCGAATATAGCGCCAGCCGAGGCTCTTGTGACCACTAAATCCGCGGCGATATAAGCAGATCTGATTTCGTCTCCAAAATAACTCGCCGCTTTATATCTTTTAACCAAATCCTCCGGCAATTTTTCGGCAATGAAAGCGGCTTCCTTAATCACTTCCTCGTAATTAGACGCTCCTGTTTGGTGAAGAATTTGGGTGATATCAAGAAGCGCCGGCAAATTATCCAAGATAAATTCGTTAATTTTTGATGCGCCTTGAGAACCTCCGATTACCAGTATCAACGGCAAATCCGAAGAGAAACCAAAAATACGCTTATTTTTTTCTTTACTCTCATTTTCTATGCCGTTCAAGAGGTAACGTCTTATGGGGTTGCCGACCATTATCGTCTCCTTATTCGGAAAATATCCGGCAGTTTGAGGAAACGAAGTAAGAATAATCTTGCTAAATCGTCCGGAAAGCAGATTCGTGAGTCCGGGAACGGTATCAGACTCATGGATAATAACCTGTATGCGATAAAATCTTGCAGCGAGTACTACGGCAAGCGCTCCGGGACCTCCCTTTGAAAAAAGAATATCGGGCATAAACCAAAATACTTTAAATAAAGCCTGCCATAAACTGTAGACAAATTTAGGCCCGTCAATAAAATTAGATAAAGAGAAATAACGTCTAAGTTTGCTTTGGGCCACTCGTCGCACAAGAATATTATTTAATTCCAACAACTCCCTATAATTGCCGCAGGCGCCGAGATAACGCAAATCCAAAAGCATTCCCTGTTCTCCACACAATCTCTGCAGTTCAGCGGAAACCGCAATTAGAGGGTAGATATGGCCTCCTGTCCCGCCTCCAGTCAGTAATACTCTCAATTTTTTCTTCCTAATCATAATAATTTTAAAGTTAAAAGTTTAAAAAATTAAAATAGACAAAAATCCTAATTCCAAAATCCAAATGACAAATAAATGACCAAATTCAAAATCCAAAAGTTTTTGACATTTGGACTTTGAGTTTGATTTGTCATTAGGGCTTTGATATTTGTCATTATCACTTTTCACTTTGATATTTATATTTTGCATTATCTATGCATGTTTGCTTATATTTAACATAATTCCCGACATGGTTAAAAAAACCACAAGCGCGGTACCGCCGTAACTCACGAATGGCAAAGGAACTCCCGTGAGCGGGATAAGTTTAGCGTTAGAGGCAATGTGCACAAAAACTTGGATGCCAATCACCGTACCAAATCCCACTAAGAGCAGTCTGCCGAATCTGTCCCCTACCCGCTTAGCCAGCTGATAAGAACGCAAAACCATGAAGAAAAAGGCGGTTATCAGGATAGTGCTGCCGACAAAACCGAACTCTTCGGCAATAATGGCGAAAATGGAATCTCCTATTTGCTCCGGCAAGTATTGTTTAGCTACCGATTTGCCGTAACCTACCCCCCATATTCCGCCGGAACCAATAGTAATAAGCGCTTGATTTGTCTGATAACTGGCGCCTTGCACATCGCTCGTATGATCAAAATAAGTTTTTATACGCTCAAATCGATAAGGAGTAAATACCACAAGCAGGCTCATCAAAAGCACGCCCAGAAAAACTGCATAAAAAACATATTGTCTTTTAGCGCCACTCGCAAAATAAACAACTAATGCAGAGAACATTATTATAATCACTGAACTGGTTGATTTCTCAAGTATGAGAAGGAGCCCGATAACGCCACAAACCGCAAGAAAAGGCATAAACCCTTCCCAAAAATTATCACCGCGATTACTCCTCGCTCCCGAAAGCCAAGCCGCAAGATACAAGATAAAAGTCAGCTTTAGTATCTCGGACGGTTGGAAAGTTATCGGTCCCAAAGCAATCCACCTTTCGGCGGCCGTTCCGGATGAGGAACCCAATGGCGTAAAAACTAAAATCAAGCCGATAATAGTCAAGAAAAGCAAAAGAGTGGAGAATTTTTTATAGTGCCGATACGGCACGAATAGCCCTAATAAAAAACCAACAATCCCGATGCTCAAGCCATAAAAAACCTGGTGTTTTAGATAATAGTAAGCGTCATCAAACTTTAACTTGCCTAAATCAGAAGAGGCCGATGCTAACATCATAAGACCAAAAACGACAAGCACGAAAACAGGCACCAAAATCGCGTAATCAAACCGTTTCCTGCTTTTCATTTTTAAGACTTACGGCTTAATACTTCTCCTCGAACCACTCCGTAGTTGCCATCTTTTCCCAATGCGGGTGAGAGCTTTCCGCCAACAACGATTTCTTTTATTTTATAATCGTCCCTGCCCAAAAGAACCAAATCGGCTATCTTGCCTTCCTCAACCGTTCCTCTATCACGAATGTCAAAATAACGCGCGGGATCATGAGTTATCTTTTTTATGGCTTGCGGCAAAGTCATAAGTTTTCTTTCTAAAACAAGCTTTAAAAATTTCGGAAAAGTATTGGTGGAACGCTCGTGTTTCAAAAATTCCCCCTGTGCCGGAGAGTTGCCATTCGAGGCAATAAAAGCTCTCTCGTGAGTTAATGCTTTAATTAAAATTTCGAAATTAATATCTTTTAAAAAGACCGTAGCCTTGAGATTAGTCATATTCATAATGGCAATTACAGTATCGGGAATTGAAGCATCTGAATCTTTCGCGGCCTGTTCGATAGTTCTTCCAACCAAATAACCGTTTCGCGGAGCGCTCGAGATTTGTACCGCGCCTAACTTACCGCTTACGAGAGCAAAGTCTTTTTTAATCCTCGCTATCGCATCAGGATTTCTCAACTCCTCAAGCATCGCCTCTGCGCTCTCCAACTGCACCCAGCGAGGGAGAAGCGCATAGATCGGATAAATACTTGTGTCATGTGGATAAATGTCAAAATACAATCTCCCTGCCGGAGTATTCTCTTTTATATACTCCAAAGAGCTTTCAAACTGCTCTTCGTAACCTACTAATGGACGAAGATGGCTTATTAAGGTTTTCACTTCCGTGTAATTTGCAACACGCACCGTTTCTTCGACAGATCGCATTAATTCCCCGGTTTGGCTGCGAAGATGCGTGGCATAAATTCCACCAGTCTTGCTCAACACGCCAACCAGGCGCTTAATTTCTTTCTCTCTTGCATACTGCCCGTGCACATAGCCGAGACCGGTCGAGAATCCAAAAGCGCCGTCTTCCATAGCGCGCAAGATAATGTTTTCAAAAACACCGAACTCTTTGTCGGTAAGTTCGCGATACTCTCCTCTTGTTAACGCATCTCTCACGGTTCTATGCCCGACAAGCGTCCCAAAATTCACCCCTAAAGGAACCTTATGCAAACTATCTAAAAATTCTCTCACGGTATGCCAGTTAACGTTAACTTTGTTTGTGTCGGCCCAACCGGCCAAAGATTCCAATGTCCCGTATAAAAGCGGCGCCAGAGATAAGCCGCAGTGCCCGCCGATAATAGTAGTAACTCCTTGAGCAACAAAATCGCCTTGAGCCGGATTCGTGAAGAGGTGCAGGTAATGATCGGAGTCCGTATCGATGTCTATAAATCCCGGAGTAAGATAGCTGCCCAATCCGTCAATTATCTCGTCGGTTTTCTTGTGCTTCAGATCGCCTATGGCGGAAATAATATTCCTCTGAACAAAAACGTCAGCTTTATAAGGTTCTCCGCCTTTACCGTCAACTATTTGAACACCCTTAATGAGAAGACTCATACCAGATTATTATACCAAAAAATCGAAACTTACTCCTTAGATGACTCTATCCAGAAAGAAAATCACCAAACCAAGAGCCACAAAAACAACAGAAATTATCCAGAAACGCATCGTCACTTGCGACTCCGGCCAGCCCAAAGCTTCAAAATGGTGATGTATGGGAGCAGATAAAAACACCTTCTTTTTTAGCAGTTTCTTGCTTGTAACCTGGATGATGACGGATAGCGCCTCGATAACCAGAATAATGGCGAAGAATGGCAAAAGAAATACGGTATTGGTAAGCATAGTCATAACTCCCAAAGTAATACCCAAAGCCATACTACCGGTGTCCCCCATGAAAAACTTTGCCGGATAAATATTGTTCCAGAGAAACGCCAGAAGCGCTCCAACTATTGCGCCGCCCATCACGGCTAAATCGAACCTTCCTAAAGCAAATGCCACTGCCGTAAGCGCTCCGAAAGCAAAAAGAGAGATTCCTCCCAAAAGCCCGTCTAAACCGTCCGCTTCATTCGAGGAAAAAGCGCTCGAGATAATAATGAACATAAATATCGGCGCGTACCAAAGGCCGATATCATAGACGCCGAAAAATGGAATTTTAATCACGTGCCAGTCGAGATTGTAAGGCGCGTAGAACCACCAGGCGCCGACTACGGAAAGTAAAGTATAAACTATTAGCTTATATTTTATGCTCAAGCCGCCGCCCTTCGGCCCAATCTTGAACACCCCCAGCAAATCATCAATTAGACCCAGTATCGCGGCGATGAAAAGCGCTGCTAAAGGCAGATAAGTTTCTGCCCGATTCACAAAGTTAAAATTGCCAAAAAATCCGTCGAATAAAAAGTCCAAAACAAAAAAGAGCGCCGCGAGCCCTAAAACGGTACCCCATATAATTACTCCTCCCATAGTGGGAGTACCGGCTTTTCCGGCATGCAGTTTGGAAAAAATGGGCGCCGCCTCCGAAGTTCTTATCTGTTTCGCGAAATTTAATTTTCTAAGAGACTTTAAAACTGGAGCCGTAAAAATGAACGCCGTGGAAAAAGCTATCATGGCTATTGTCAATACTTTTATCGCTTCTACTGCCATAATGATTCCTTGATTTTCTCCGTCTCGGCAAATTTGTCTTCCGCGCCTAAAACTATGATAGTTTTAGGCTCTTTGGCAACTTCGAATACCGAAATTAAATTGCCGCCCGCCTCGGGGGTAGAGCCCGTCTTGCCGCCAAGAAAATCGCTTCTGCCGGCAAAAGTATTGATGTTAACAATAGTTCTTCTTTTGCCCGTTCTAACCTCCGTTATTACGTCTTTTGGCTTCCTCGTCACGGCAAGGATCTCCGGTTGTGTCTCGCGGATATATTCCGTGAGCCTTATTAAATCATTCACGGTAGACTGGTTTTTGAAAGACA
>Ga0210018_1000594_pt1 | contig 18550 bp, 18 predicted proteins | sample CryGeyCG2014_010_2_FD_183967 | JGI IMG/M metagenome (GOLD analysis project Ga0210018, IMG submission 183967) | Groundwater microbial communities from aquifer - Crystal Geyser CG09_land_8/20/14_0.10 (SPAdes) (version 2) | ecosystem: Environmental > Aquatic > Deep subsurface > Groundwater | place...
ATCAGTAATTGTTCCTTCAAACATAATGTAAGGAGTTGAGCAACTGCTTTCCTCACAAGTGAAACCTTCAGGCGCTTCTTCCCCTCCTGTGAATCCTGCCTCACTAGTGGCTTCAAAAGCGTCCACACTCTCGCTTACAATTTTCCCGTTGTCCAGAACAATCTGCAACGTGTGCGACTGGTTAGCGCTTAAAGCAGTGTAAGAAATAGTAGTGGCCTTCCCAGGCTCCAAAGGAGCGTTCAAATCATAACTCGTCAATACGCCGTCAATGAAAATGTTAACACTGCCAACAGTATCGCAGCCAACATTGGAAATTACAACTCCGTCACCCCTCATTGCAATCAAATTCAACTGAGAGCAGGAACTGCCAGGAAAAGACTCAACACTCCCGCTAATGCCTTCCTGCAAATCAGACTGGATAGTATTAATCCACGCGTAAGCGCCCACGCCAGCCACCAAAGTAATAAAAATAAGAAGAGTAACACTTATGACAGGACTGATTGCTTTGCGCATAATAATATTACATTAAATTGTAATTTTTAAATCTTATCTTATGGATTAATTTTTTATAGTGCGGTAACATTTTTTATTTGATGGATAAGGATGATATTATAAGCGAGCTGACAAGAATAAAATTGTACAACGTTTCAGAGTATAAGCGCAAACTTGCAGTCTTGCGGAGCAAGAATCCTGTGCTTTTCAGCGAGGTTAATGAAGTATTAGGCGAGGACCCGAACAAACTGCCTAAAGTGGAGGTTAAAACTGAACCCGATAATGAAGAGAACAGCAACAGGGTTGGATTAACAGTTATAGGAGTGGCTGCCATTGCAGTAATAGTTTTCGGGATTGTTGTTTTCTTTGCAGGGAACCTGAACTTTAACACTAATACTGCTTTTAATGCCACGCAGTCACTACTGCTCGGATACTCTTTGTTCAACAATTTAAACCAGACATATCTGCAGTACAGTTTCCAGTTCAACAATTCAGGGGTGAACATTACTTACAATAATGGCAGGGAATATTATTCATTCAATAAAGGAGATTATACAGGCATTACTGTTTCAGCAGTTTACGAGTGCAGCACACCTTCAAACTGCTTGTTATTGAATCCTGAAAAATACGTTATCAGCCAGAAGGAAGGCAACACTTTAAACTATGATGCTACTGGCGATTGCGCGCCATTATTAATGACTGATTATCACAATTTTGATTCAGGATTAGTGCTAAGCAAGTATGATGAATTGTATTATTTCGTGAGCCACGGATACGTTACTGACAGTTACAGGGAGGGCAACTGGGAATTCAACGGTGAAGCGTGCGCCCCAATGTATTTCACGATTAATCCTCCAAGTGATTTCCTGCCTAATGGTGCTGATTTTGAAATGCTCCGCTACGAAGTTTGCCTTAATAATTACGGCGTTCCGTTAGCCATTGGCAGGGAATTAGAATATGATTCTCATATTGACATTTTCACTGCTTATCTGGAATCATCAAATGCTGACTTGTTAAAGAATACTGTGCTTAACGGCCAGACACTGGAATCATGGAATGTTCAGACATGGAATTGCTAGCCGTTAATGACAGCCAAAGGCTTCAAACCAATTATTGGTTTTGCAATATTCAATCCTTTAATTACCCTGACTACTTCGTCAACGTCTTTGTAAACTCCAGGCGCTTCCTCAGAAGCTCCCTGCCTAGTCGCAGACTTTAACAATATACCTTTGCCACTCATTAATTCCATAACCTGGTTTTGGGTGTAAGTCCTGTTGGCTTTTGCCCTGCTCATCAATCTGCCCGCGCCGTGCGCAGTGCTTCCGAAACTCTTGCTCATTGAATCCTTCCCGCCGATTAGTAAGTAACTGTTAGTTCCCATGCTTCCGGGAATAATAACTTTCTCCCCAGGGAAACTCTTGGTTGCGCCTTTCCTGTGAACGTAGCATTCCACACCATCATGCTTTTCAATCTTTGCAATATTATGGCACACGTCATAAAATAATTCAAGTCCTAATGATTTTCCAGAATTGTCAAAGAATTTTTCAAAAACTTTGCGCACGTTGTGCATTATTAACTGCCTGTTGCACCACGCGTAATTCGCGGCAGCACTCATTGCCTTGAAATAATCATCTGCCAAGTCGCTGCCTGCGGGCGCGTAAGCCAAATCCCTGTCAGGCAATGACTTCATAATTGCAGGATACTTTTTTTCAATAGTTCTTAAATAATCGCTTGCAATTTGGTGTCCTAATCCCCTGCTCCCGCAGTGAATCATTACAAGGACTTGGTTGTTGAACAAGCCGTGCTTCCTTGCCTCTCCTTTGTCAAATATTTTGTCAACCCTGTGAATGTCAATGAAGTGGTTGCCTGAGCCCAGACTACCGACTTGGGACATGCCCCTTCCCAGTGCTTTATCGCTTACTTTGTCAGGGCTTGCTTCTTTTAATCTTCCATTATCCTCGCAGTTCAATAAGTCATTCTTCACTGCCAGCCCTTTATTGAGCATGTAATCCATTCCTTTTTCCATTAATTCCTTTAACTCGTCGCGTTTCAAATTCAGGGCGCCTTTGCTTCCCAAGCCTGACGGAACCTTGCTGAATAATTCATTGATTAATTCCTTCATTCTCGGCATGACTTCGTCAGCTTCAAGATTAGTTTTCATCACCCTGATGCCGCAGTTGGAAACAATGAAGGAATCGGCAACGAAGTTATGCTCTTCATTATCAACGTTAATATCATACAGGAAGCCTGCATAATCTTCTTCCTCAATGCTGACTATTTCATCCCTGACAATGCCCTGATAAAAATGTGTTATTCTGCTGAATTCATCAAAAGTGATGAATCCTTCATGCACTCTTGGCCTGCCTTTCCTCCCGTTGCATACGCTTCGTTCAATGAATCTTTTATTGATTATTTCAGAATTCAGTTCCTTAACTATTTCTTTAATGCTTAATCCTTTTTTCTTTAATATTTTTGACTGCTTTTCCAATTCTTCCCTGTAACTTATTATGCTTTCTTTGTATAATAAATAATTAGTTGCCAGCATCCCTAATTTCTGCCTTTTCTGGTTGTAATCAAAACCTATTTTTGAGTATAAACTAATCAGGTTCCCGGAATCCCCTGCAATGATTAATCTTAGCCTGTAAGTTTTCTCGCCGTGCTTATTCTCGTATTCATAATCTTTTCTCAGGCTGATTTTATTAACCCTGATTCTGAATTCTTCAAGCATGTCAGTCATTTGTTCGAACATTTTATGGCATGATTCTATGCATTCTCCGGTCTTGTTCTGTGATAACATTGGCGTGTAAAAATTGTACTTGTTCATCATTTTGGGTTTGCTTAATTCTGCGCTGAAGAAGCCTGACAAGAACAACCTTTTAATCCATTTCTTGGATTTAATAATCCATTCAGGAATCAAAAAATCCTGCCTTGTCTTATTGCCGACTGGTGTTCCAAGCGCTTCTAACAGTTTTGCCAGACTTTTCGAACCGCAGTGCAGTTCATGATTTTCAGCAGTGAATTCAACATCAGCATATCTTGTCTTAATTTTATGATTTCTTGTCCTGCTGTAAATTCCCGAATTGTATCCGATAATTTTCAAATCTTCCTGAATCTTTCTTAAATCTTCAGCTTCTCCGTAAAAATTAACATATCCCTTAATGCCGCTGTAATAAATTGTTCCGTCACCCATTAAGTACCCGATAATTCTTGCAATGTAAGGCATTTTTGGATTTGATTCCTTGAAAGGCAGCAATCCTCTTTTTATCAATTCATTCTTCAGCTGCCCTTTAAAATTCTCACCTCTGGCTAATTCGTTATCGCCTAATTCTTCATATCCTACTCCGGTGAACGGGCTGATTAATACTTTATCCCCTTGTTTTAACTCTTTTGATTTAACCATGCCGTTAATTGTTAATATTGGATGGTCTTCCGAGCATTTAATATTCCTTCCCAAGAAAGTTCGTATATTGAGTATTTTTTTGTCAGTGCTTCTTTTCATCGCATATTTAATTCTTGACGCAGTTAATTTGTTATCATAAGTTATTGCATAAAATTTCTGGGTTACTTTATTCATCAGGAAAGAATTATTATCCGCAACAATATTATTATTCGTTAAATCCTTAATGTTAATGCTGCATCCCAAGTCTGTTAAAATTTTCGTTTCAGGATGAAGACAGTTAATATCGAATCCTACTCCGCCGGGGCTGATGCCTCCGGTTTCAGTGCTTAATGCCGCGACTCCGCCAATGCAGTTTGAAATAATGAAACAATTACCTATAAAATTATGGGCTTCATGCAGTACTGTAAAATCATAAACTAAACCTTTATATTGAATTTCTTTTTTTTCTGCAATAACCTCCCAGACTGCCCCGCTACTGCCTAAATTTTCAGTCTTCCTTTCAGAGTATTCTGAAAAAGTCATAAAATTCTTCGGCACTCTTGGCTGAATATTCTTAACGCCCTTCTTGATTTTTAAACAGACGCTTTCAACAAATCTTTCAGTCAGCGGGTTTGGACTGGCAATTTTTTGCGCTATTTTTTGGTAACTTAATCCTGTTTTCAGCAGGTTAGGAATAATTATTTTAATTGCTTCTTCCTTTTCCTTTAAAATTCTTTGCTTATATTTTAAATACTGCACTGCAGCATTAGCCTGAAAACTTCTCTCATTATTATATTCAAAACCAATCTTAGACCATAATTTGATTAAACTTTCAGTTTTTGATGAAAATATTAATTCCAGATGCCATGTAATATTCCCTTTAACATTAACATGCTTCTTTCGTTTGTTTATTTTTATTGTTTTAACCCCGAACTCTTTGAGCATGCCTGACACGTCTTTCAGGAATGTTCTGCAGTTACTGATTAATTTTTCAGATTTATTCATTGACAATACAGGGCAGTTAAACATTGAAACTCTTCCTTTTCTGCGGTGAGGTCTTCTGAGTTCGGCCCCGAAGAAAGAGGCTAAAAATAATCTTTTCTGCCAGAGAGGGGCTTTAATAACCCACTTAGGTATTCTGTATTTTTGGAATACTTTACTGCCTATGGGCTGCCCTAATGTTTTGAGCAGGATAAGCAGACTGCTTGCATTAACATAAAAATTATGATTCGCGTATTTTCTCTCATCTCCTTTATACATTATTTTGGATGTCTGGGAATAAACTTTGGAAGGAGTGTATCCTATTTTTTTAATGTCTTCCCTGATAATCTCCAAATCCTCTGCTTTCCCTGCGAAGTGAATAACGCCGTCGCCTTTTTTCCCGTAAAAATTCATTGTTCCGTCACCGAAAACAAAACCCATAATTTTAATTAAGTAAGGAATTTTTGGGTGCCTGTAATTTAATTTAAGGAGATTTCTTTTTTTCAGAGCGCGGATGTTTTGTTCAAATCCTGCCTCTCCCGGTTTTCTTCCAAGTTCTGAAAGTGTTTTTTTAACATCTTCCTCTGATATTATCATTTTCCCGGACGGTTTTGTGTAAGGCACGCCTTCAAAAGGGAAAACAGCCACTTCATCATTTTTATCTAATTTTTCCAAAGCAACCATCCCTTTCTTAGTATAAAAAGGGTGGTCTGCAGTGGCTATAATCTCATCCCCGCTTTTAGTAACTAATTTAAACACCTTATTATCCGGCTTGATTTTCAGGAATTTTTTAATAAAAGCGTCAGCAACACTTCGGCTCTTTGTATCCAGCACTTTAATATTCTGTAATTTCCATATTTTCTGAAAATCCTTAATGCTTAAATTAAAACCAAGACTGGTTAATACTCTTGTTTTTGGATGGCAGCAGAAACCGTACCCTTGGTGGGCGTCTGGCAGCGCTAACGCGTATTTTTGTATTCCTGGCAGGCACGCCATGTTTTTTAACTGCTCCAGTGTCCTGTCCTGATTAATGATTGTTAATAATTCCTTGCTTGCATAAATTTTTGCAGGCACGTTCATGCCTTTGCTTTTGGGCATTTCCCATTCAAACTCGGATACTTGCTTCAAATCCATGAATAATAATTAAATGATTCTTTTTTTATAAATCAACCGTGAAACTGATTTCGTAACAATTTTTCTTTTTTACTATTTTCATGCCGAAGTAAGTGACTGCTTTCACGCTATTCTTTGCCTCGTGCTTTGAAGCATTGAAAATTTCACCCTTTAAAACAGCCCTTAAAGAATTATTCTTCGCATTGAAATCAGTGATTTTAACGCTTTTGAATATTATGTTCTCCGCGTCATGGAAGTATACTATGTCTTCAAGGAAATCGTACAATAATGATTCCAAATCTTCTGCTTTCTTGTCAACAAGTTTTATTTCCTGCTCTTCAACGCTGCCCGTTTCTGCCATTGCATTAATTAATGCTTCCCCTGCGCTTTCAAAGGCTTCTTTCAAAGTTTTGCCTGCTGCGCGCACTGCCAAATCCGCAGTTGCCTCATCATCCAAATATTCGTAACTCATCAGGGAAGAATAACCAATGAATGAGTTTTATATTTTTCCAAGGAAATCTTCCAAGTCCTTTTCTGATTTTATATTAAGTTTTTCCCAGCCCGGGAGAATATTCCTTAAATGTTTTGATTTTGCCAGATGTATTACGTAAACAGTTTCCGCATCTTCATTTTCTGAAACAATTGAATAAAATACTCTGAAATCAAAACTTGCCGTTACATTAAGTTTATTCATGAGAGTTTCAACAGCATAATTTATTAATTCCTCATCAGGGAATAATGCAAATGATTTAACATATTTCTTTGTCATCAAAGCATTTAATGAGAAAATCTTATATAAATAATTTGCTGAACAAGCGCAAATTAAAAGAATAAGAGGATTGTAACAATTTTAATGGACAATTATTATGACACTATTGCTGAGGGCTACAATAATTTGTATTCAAAAGAGCAATTCCTGAAGTGGGAGAAAATCAGGGATTGTTTTGATTTCAAGGGCTTAGTATTGGATGCTGGTTGCGGTACAGGAATCATTACTCAGGAGATTCTTAATGTTGTGGGTTGCGATTCAAGCATTAAAATGCTGGAAAAATGCAAAAAAGGTTTGAGATTGGTGCAGGCAAGCGTTGAAGCACTGCCTTTCAAGGACGAAGTTTTTGACACTGTATTCTCCCTGACTGTGCTGCAGGATTTGGAAAATGCTGAAAAAACCATTAAGGAATTCAGGAGAGTGCTGAAAAGCAATGGGAATTTAATAGTAAGCGTGTTGAACAAGAACAAGGCTGGGAAGATTCGCGCAGTTCTGGAGAAATATTTTCCTGAAATTCAGGAGGAAATTATTGGAAAGGATGTATTGTTTTTCAGAAGAAAATGAATTCAACATCTTCTTTAAGCATGTCCTTGACGCTTTCAATAGTTTCTGCCTTTATGCTCGTGACTATTTCATCGCATTTAATATTTTTTCTTGCATCGTTCAGTTCCTTTAAATTGCTGATTTCCACTTTGCTGAAACTGCCGTCCTTGTTCAGTCCTGCTTTTAGCACGTCATTCTCCGGCTGCTTCAAATCCTTTATTATGAAAATTTCATTGCATAACAGCCATAATTCCCCGTTCTTACTGCCGTACTTGAAGTGAATTTTTGACTTATCAGTTTCCTTTAATTTGTAAACTTCTGTCAAGTCCTTCATCATTTTAACGAAGCGCTTTGCATCTTTTTCAATAGCGTATGCTTCCTCGGTTGTCAGCAAATTATTCCTGAAGTCCTGCTTCGCATTTTTTAACTTCTTAGTTACTAAATTGTAATCATAGCCTGTGATTAAGCCGGTGTCTAATAATTTAGTCTTTATCAATTCAACAGCATCTTTCTTGCTTGCATTAATTCCCATCACTTTTAAAGTTTCAACAGATGCGCTGATGCACTCATCCTCTGCTGTTTTTAATGACTTCTTAATATTATTAGTTCTTATATCTTTGAATAATTTTTCAATCCTGTCCTGAAACTCGCTTGCGTGCTTCATTTGCACTGCGAATTCTTCAGGAGTTATTTCCTTAATCTTGTTGTATTCCACTCCTTTCCTGTAATCTATTATTTCCTGCAAGTAATCAGCGTATTTTGGCTCAATAAGCTTCAAATCCTTCACAAAATGTTTCCTGAACTGATTGGGAGTGTTAACTGCATCAGTTGGCGGCACTCCAATAAGCATTGCTGCTGCCTGTGCAGGATTGAACATTGCAAGGAATAATCTTTCAATCACTATTTCCTTAATGCTGTTATTAATGTCCTGTATGAGCAGTCTTCCGGTGCGGTAAAATTGCTCAACTGCTTCAGGGCTTGGCTTTAATTTTCCCATTTTTAACAGTGTTCTCCAGGGTATGAACATGCCTGTATCGTATAACGGGACTCCGTCCCTTACCATACTAAATATTACTGGGTGAGTGTCCCTTAATGCCTGCCAGAATTCTGTTAATAAGTAAACCTGTATGTTGAATTCAAAACCTGTCTGCTCTGCCATTCCGTGAATCATTCTTCTTAAACGCGCCTGAACTTCATGCCTGCCCATTTTCTTGACATCAGTGTCGTCAACAACGAATGATAAGTCAACGTCGCTGTCTTCATTCATTGTTCCCCTACTTACGCTTCCGACTAATATGATTGACAAAATGTAGCGCTTCAATTTTCCCAGGCTCACCTGTCTCAGCATTTCAGCAGCTGTCAAACTTTTAATAAATCCTTTGTCGTATAAAATATTCCTTCTCTGAGGATTGGATAATGTCCTTATTAAATCATATTTTTGGTCGTAACAGCTCTGCCATAAACCTCCTAGCGGCAGAATCCTTACTTTTTTGCCCTTGTAATTCTTCATTAATTTTTCCGCTTTCTCATCCACTAAATCATTAACAATACCGACTATTTCCTCTTCTGTCTGCGGAACGCTTAATTCCTTGGCTTCCTCTCCTTCTTCAGGCTCTTTCGTGAATTCCACTTTGCACACTGACAATAAAAATTCCCCAAAAATTTTCTTCAAATCAGCAACTAACGGGTCTTCATTTTTTTCCTGTTTTTTTGCTTTTTTAGATTTTGCCATGAATAATATACTATTGCGAAACTTTGACTTATAAAAGTTTCTAATCAAATTTTGCTTAAATCTTCAATTAAAATTAATGAATCATTGGGCTGCAATGCTGCTGCCAGAATGTACTGTTTTGTTTCATCATTTATTGTCAGATTCACTGCAGTAATATTATCACATCCAGTATTTTGCAGCCTTACCTGCGCATCATTTATAATAAATGCTGTTGCCTGGGAGCACTCGCTTGCATTAATTGCCTGCGCTGTAACGTAATATTCGTCACTTCCGCCGAAAGGCGTTAAATAAATAAGATTAGTGTAATTCAGCAATACGTAAGCAATGATTATTAATATTATTAAACTGATTGGCAGAATCAGCCATTTTTTGCTGAATCTTAAACCCGGCAGTTTCAAACCCTTCTTGTCATCATCAGGAGGATTTAACTCCCTTGCCAAATCCGCTTCATTAATCCTGTCAGCCATTAGCAATAAAGAAAGCAACTGAGTATTAAAAAAATATTCCTATTGTTTATACTCGTTTAACAATTGCTGAAACCTGTCAGTTAATGCTTTCGCGTCCTTCAAAGGCACAAAGGGGATTATTTTAACATTACCATCTATTATTCCTCCTTTCTCAATCTCGTACTCTGACAATTTTATGTCCATGCTGAAATTCTCATTCCTTCCGGTTTTAATCAAGTCCGTTCCTCTCCTGAACAGGTCATCGCTCATGTCATCAATAGTCGGGTAAGTTATTCTAGTAATTGTTTCAATTGCTGAACCGTAACTTATCCTTTCAAATACGTATTTCACATGGACTATTGATTCTTCATCAATTCCTTCATACTTTACCCTTCCTTGATAATAACTATTCCATAAAATTATTGCAAGAACATTATTCTGGCTCCTGTTCCATTCTTCAGCGCAGTAAGTGCCCTTTCCATGCGGGTTTCTTACTGAAAATTTCTTCACCCAGCCGTCTTTGCCTAATTTTTCGCCGAATTCTTCAAAAAAATTTCTCGGAACTTCGCGGCACTTAATTAATAAACTGCTTAACGTTTTTAATTCTGAAACAATATCATCTTTGCTTCCTGATTCGAGAATTTTGTCCCACATGAATTGAACAACTGAAAAAAAATGATAATATAAAAAGATTACTTTATTCTGCTGATTTTTTCAGGCATTTTACCTGCTCTTCCTGCATTGGTTCAACGCCTTCTTCTATAATCCTTACAAGATTGTAATGCTTGTACCAGTCAATGCTGCAGTTCATAACGCTGTCTTCAAGAAGCCATAATTGTGCTGGTTTTATTGAGTCAAACACGTGCAGGTAAATGTTTGAATCCCTTAATTCCAAATCAACCTCTCCTAATCCGTTCTTGTGGATAATTGTTTTGTACTTTTTATTCTCCTGCAATAGTTTAAACATTTGATTCATATTTACGTAATCTTCTGTAAACCCGCTTCCTAATAACTCGCTTAATTCATTAAGTTCTTTCAGGCTTTCCTCCAAGAATTCACTTGCAGGAACTTCCATTTTCAGGGAGTACCTGTAATGCAAGCCAGAATCACTCATAAAATTATTAAATTACTGGATTTAATATAAATTATTCGGTATTCTGAAAGCATTTTATTATTGCTTCTTCCTCTCCCGGGAATAATTTAACTGCTCTCGAATAAAGATAACCCATACCTGACAGTGCATACTTATTGTTTTCTTCTTTAAGAGAGTCATTAAACACTAATGCTTGCAGTAAAGTATCTAAATCACTTATTTCCTGCGAGCCTGATAAGTCAAAAGGCCAGGAGAGAGGAATAGTGTATGTTAATCTTAATTGGGAGTATTTATTTTTTTTAATTAATTTCTCCATTTTTTTATTATTCTCTGCATGAATCCTGAAATACATTACACCATATTTTTTCTGGTATTTTATGATTCCCTTAATCAAATCCTCCTTTGAAACACTTTTTCCTGACTCGTAAGGGGATAATAATCCTATTGTTGTTATGAGAAAGACATCATTATCATCAAAATAAGTCATCCTCTGCCCTTCAATGCTCATAAACAAATTAAAAACTAATCTAATTTAAAAAAGTATTGGCATGCACGCCGGGGCTGAGATTCGAACTCAGGCCATCTGGTGATGACAAGCTTTCCAGGCTTGCGCGTTAAACCGCTCCGCCACCCCGGCAATAATATTACTAGAAAACTATTGTTTTAAAAAAGTTATAGTTTTAAAAAGAAGTATTATTTAATCATACCATGAGTATTTTTCTTTTGCAAGCTCTTCAAAACTATTAATGCCTAATAATGCTAATAAATTATTGACTGGTTTAAAATCCTTGCAGGCATCCTTGTAATGGCTTGAAGTAGAGGAAATGTACAATACTTTCGTCCTGCAGCCGGGTTCTGCACCAAATTGTATATTCTTCAAAGTAAGGTAGCATTTAAGGAATAATCCTTCATTCAGGTGGGCAGTGCAGTATAATGTTCCTCCTTCTAAATCAGAACTAATGTGTCATTCGCAAAAAGATTCAGTCTTTTTCTCGCTCATAAGAATCACGCAGAAAATTGGTTATTTAAAAAATTTTTCACATCAGCCCGAGTTTTCCCAGCCACGTGAATAGGAAGAAGTCCCTGAATGTTACGTAAAAATTTTCAGGATTCGTGTAGTCAAAATTGTAATGCGCGCCAGTAGTGCTTGTCAAATCACCATTAGTTGCTGTGATAGTGCCGAAGACATTAACAGCGTATGAGACGTCGTAAACTGCGTTGTAAAATTCTCCTATGCTCATGTTCAAATCATTAATCTGCGATAAGTCCTCATCATTCTCAAAAATAATAGTGCAATTGTAAACGTAATACGGGAAAATGAATTCTTCGCTGACGCTGAAGCCTGATTCATTAATGAACGGGCTCATGCCAATATTGGAATCATTAGATATCAGTAAAGTATTTGTGGGTTTCACGTTAATGAATGAGTAAGTGAATGAATCGCTCGTATTATAATAGTATACTTGGTTTGTTAATTCAGGATTCACAATCACATTCTTCAAGCCCTGTGAAATTCCTTCCGCGTATTCGGAGTCATCTGCTGAGAATGTAATGTTAATGTTCATCAAGCCGTTCCTTCTGTAATTAATGTTTGTGTCAATATTTACGCACCCGCTCAACAAAACAATCAAAGGTATAATCCAGAGCAATGATTTTTTCATCACAATTTTAAATATTGTGCAATAGTTTTTAAATATAACTATTGATTATTATTAATTCATGGATTATTCAGAGTATTACACTCAGAGGCAACCCCAGCCTTTGTTTAACATTGGCGAAGTCACGAAGTGGTTAATCATTATATGCGTGGCAGCGTACATTCTAGTGCCTCAGTCATGGTACGATTACTTAATGTTCAACAGCGCCACAGTATCCCAGTACCCTTGGACATTAGTCACTAACGCGTTTCTTCACGGCGGATTACTGCACTTATTGTTCAATTGTTTTGCATTGTTCATGTTCGGCTCATTAGTGGAATTAAAGCATGGCTCGAAATTCATGCTATTATTATTCTTTTCAAGCGTGATTTTTGCGAACATTGTTTTCGGAATTTTTGACCCGGGAGTTTACGGCTTGGGAATAAGCGCTTACATTTACGCGCTCATTGGAAGCGCAGTAGTGTTGGAGCCGAGGGCGAGAGTGTTCATGCCAATAGGTTTCATATACACTACTGCGCCTGTGAGCATTGCAGGCCCCATATTATTCATCACTGAATTAGTGTTCAGCATTGGCGGAGGCGACGGAATCGGGCATGTGGCTCATGCTGCAGGATTCATAATAGGTGTAGGAATAGCGTATTTTATGAAGCAGAGGATGCCTCCTCTTTATGAGAAATATTTTAAAGTTTAATGCTTCCCTGCCTTAAAACTTCAATTCTTCCATTGCTTATTCTGATTACTGTGCTTGGAGGATTCTTCGGCAGTTCCCCTTCATCAATTATTTTGCCGGCACTTTCGCGGATAATCTTAGGCACGTCGATTACTTTGTAGGGATTCTTCCCGCCTGACAAGTTCGCGCTAGTGCTCACAATAGCCGACTTCAATTCATTAATTACTTTGCTGGGTGCTGGGTGAGGGCTCCACCTCACGCCGACTTCTTTTCTTGCAAGAATGTCAGGAATAATATTCTTCTTCGGCTGCACAATAGTCAAAGGAGCAGGCCAGTACTTCACCGCCAAAGCCAGCGCTTCTTTGCTTACTTTTGCAATCTTTTTCCACATTTCAATGCTGTTAACAAGAACAATCAAAGGTTTTGATGAATCCCTGCCTTTTAACTCGTAAATTTTCTTAATATCTTCTTTATTTGCGGCTTCGCATCCCAAGCCATAGCAGGTTTCAGTGGGGTAAATGATTAACATTATTCTCTTATTTCCATTTCCACGTTTACGCCTTTTGGTATTGGTATGCGCATTATTAGTCGGAGCGCCATCTCGTTGACTCCTAATAGTATTAATCTTTTGGAAATCCTTAAGTGCCAAGTTTCGTAGCTTTCCCTTCCTGAACCTCCGGGTGCTTTCCTTACCGGCACTTTCAGGTCGTGCCTTGGCAATGGAACAGGGCCTTTAACAGCCACTTTCATCCTCTCGGCTATATCAGTTATCTGGCTGCAAATTTCTTTCAACTCCTTTGTATCCGTGCTGGATAATTTAATTCGAACGCTTGACATAACAATAATCTAAAATAGAATTATTTAAAAGAGTTTCTATAAAAAATAATAAAAAAGTAAAAGTAGAATTTTCTTTTATTCTACTTTTGTGCACACGCCTGCGCCCACAGTCATTCCCATATCCCTTATTGCGAATGTTGACAATTGCGGGACTTTGTCTTTCTGTTCAATAACCATTGGCCTTGTTGGTTCAAACACCATAATAGCTGCGTCTCCCCTTTTGACGAAGTCAGGCTTCTCCTCCTTTACTCCGCCGGTTCTTGGGTCAAGTTTTGCCTTAATTTCAATAATTTTGCAGGCAACTTGTGCAGTTCCGCAGTGCAATACTGGAGTGTAACCCACAGTGATTACAGTAGGGTGCTGCAATACCATTACTTGTGCAGTGAACTTTTTGGCAACTGCAGGAGGATTATCAGCAGGACCCATAACGCTTCCGCGCCTTATGTCCTTCTTGTTCAATCCTCTCACGTTGAAGCCGATATTGTCGCCTGGTTCTGCTTCCTGAATCTGCTCGTGGTGCATTTCTATAGTTTTTAATTCGCCTTCAACGCCTTCAGGCATGAAAACAACTTTTTGCCCAACTTTCAGGACTCCGCATTCAACCCTTCCAACAGGCACTGTTCCAATACCTTTAATTGAGTAAACGTCCTGGACAGGCACTCTTAAAGGAAGGTTTGTAGGCTTCTCAGGAGGAGTGAACACGTCAATCTGCTCCAGTAAAGTAGGCCCCTTATACCATGGAGTTTTTGCGCCTTTCTTTGCAACATTAGTTCCTTCAGCGTCAATAGCGCTTGTTGGGATAAAGTTAATCTCGTTAGCCTTGTATCCTACACTGCTGAGCAATTTCTTCAAATCCTCAACAATTGCTTTATATTTTGCTTCGTCGTAATTAATAGTATCAATCTTGTTGATTGCAACTGCCAATTGTTTTACACCCTGAGTCTTGCACAGGAAAATATGCTCCTGCGTTTGCGGTTGTATTCCTTCACCAGCTGCCACTACTAGAATTCCAGCGTCTGCCTGGCTTGCACCAGTAATCATGTTCTTAATGAAATCCTTATGTCCTGGAGCATCAATAAGTGTAACTTCGAATTTAGGAGTGTCAAATTTCTTATGAGCTAAATCAATAGTCATACCTCTCTTTCTTTCCTCTTTCGTCTTATCAATAGCGTAAGCGTACTCCCAAGTTGCCTTGCCTAACTCTGCAGCGAGTTTTTTATACTTTTCTAACTCTTGGACACTCACAACGCCTGTTTCAAAAAACAACCTACCCATAAGTGTTGATTTTCCGTGGTCCACGTGACCAACGAATACTAAATTTAAATGTGGTTTTTGTTTTGCCATATTTTTTTCTCACCTATTATTTCGTATAGTAAGAATCACTTTTTAGTGCTTTTAAAGTTTACTGTTTTTTGAAGCAGAAGCCAGCAAGCAATTTTTTACCATATAATACTTAATTAATTCATACTATTATTTCGCATAAAGGCAGTTCTTTCTTTAATCTTTTAAGCACTTTTTTGGAGTGCTTTAATTTATTGTTTGATAATCTCAGCAGTTTTAAATTATTTAAATTGCCCATTGAATCAGGCAGGGTGCTTAAATTATTATGACTTAAATATAATTCTTTTAAATTTTTTAATTTCGTTATTGATTCAGGCAAACTAATTATTTTATTATTAACAATTGATAATACTTCTAAATTTTCCATATCTCCTATTAATTCGGGCAATGAATGAAGATTATTATTGCAAACATTCAAGCATTTTAAATGCTCTAATTTTAATATTGAGTCTGGCAGGGTTTCTAAATTATTGCCGCACACATACACCTTCGTCAATTTTTTTAATTTGTTTACATCAGGGAAATTATTTAATTTCATGTTTGGCATTATTAAGGATTCTATGTTTAAATTATTAAAATTTATATCTTCATCAAGTTCTATTATGTCATTAAAATATTCATTGAACAGGAACTCCTGAACTGTTTGGCTGCCTGATTTTAGTCTAATTGCTAATTCTTCTTTGAACACTTCTTCCGCGCGGGAATCATATTCTGATAATTTCTTCAATAAAGGAAATGCCAAATTGCTGTGGAGCAGTCTTGAATCATAATCGTTCTCAACCCAAGCCTGCAGATTGGAGCAGTGCCCCCAAAATTCAACTTGGGAAGGAATGCTTATTGTTTTGTCTGCTTCGTTATCCTTGCTTAAATACTCCGCTGCTTCATCAATTGAATTATATGGAAAATTAGTTTAAAAAACTTATTATTTAAATTAATTGTAATTATTAAATTTAATTAGTCGTAATATCCTCTTTTGTAATAAATTTCATAATTGCCATCCCTTTCATCAGTCCAAGTAATATGGACATTATCATTGCTGACAGCAATGAAAGGAAAAACTATGAAAACCGAAGCAGCAGTAGTTAATCTAGTGTCATCACCCCAAGTCACACCACCATCAGCACTCTTCATATAATGAATATCAAAATCGAACTCATCGTTATCCTTGTTATCCTCCCATACAAGGTAAATGTTGTCTCCATTAACAGCAAAGCGGGGAGTAATAGAGTATGTCCCGCTGACAACTAATCCCTCCGTATCACTCCATGTATCACCATTATCGGTGCTTCTCTTATAATAAATATCAAAATTAGTTTCATACCAGATAATATGGACATTATTGCCGTCAGCACGAATAAAAGCATTCTCATTAATTGAAATATTATTAGTGAACCTGACTTCATCACCCCAAGTTGCGCCGTTATTGCTGCTTTTTTTATAATAAATTTCAAAATAATCTTCCAAATCTCTTTCGTCCTGCCAGACAACATGAACGTTGTCACCGCTGGCAGCGACAATAGGAAGAGTAGATCTTAAATCAGTGGTAGTTAATCTCGTGTCATCACCCCAAGTCACACCATTATCAGTGCTGATTTTGTAATAAATTTCGCTATTGCCATTCCTATTATCCTCCCAAAAAACGTAAACATAATCATTGCTGGCAGCAATGCTGGTATACCATGACTGCAAATCTCCAGTATCAGATAATAGTGTGTCATCACCCCAAGTAGCACCATTATCAGCGCTTTTCTTGAAATAAATTCTATAATTAAGGTCTCTGACGTCCTCCCATACAACGTAAACATTACTGCCTGACACTGCAAGATAAGGGCGGTAAGAGGTGTGATCAGCAATAGTTAATCTAATATTATCACCCCAAGTCACACCACCATCAATGCTTCTCTTATAATAAATTTCATAATTACCATCTCTCTCATCAGCCCATACAACATGAACATAATCTCCGTTTGAAGCAATGTTTGAATCCCTGGAATTTGAAGCATCAGAAGTAAGTCTTACATCATCACTCCAAGTCCATACAGGAGGGCCAGCATAGCCTGCCTCAGTCGTGGCTTCCTCTTTATAAACAGTGTCACCGATTACTTTCCCATTATCCAAGGCAATCTGCAGAGTGTGCGACTGGTTAGCGCTTAAAGCGGTGTAACTTATAGTAGTCGCCTGCCGGGCTCTAAAGGCTCAAGCAAATCATAACTCGTCAAGACGCCGTCAATGAACACGTTCACGCTGCCGACAGTATCGCATCCAACATTGGAAATTACTACAGCATCACCCCTCATTGATATCAGGTTTAATTGGGAGCAGGAACTGCCAGGAAAATTCTCAACATTAGCATTTATGCCCTCCTGCAAATCAGATTGGATAGTAGAAAACCACGCGTACGCCCCAACACCAGCCACCAAAGTAATGAATATAAGAAGAGTAACGCTGATAACAGGAGTGACAGCACTGCGCATAATAAATTATTGAATAAAAGAATAATTAAAAAATTATTGGTTTTCGCTTAATCCTTTCCTTTCCCTTACTTTCCTGATTACTTCGTCCTGCATGCTTTTTGGCAGTGTCTCGAATTTTGAGTCAACTAAGCTCCATACTCCTCTGCCTTCTGTAGCGCTTCTTAAGTCTCCTGTGAATCCGAAACTTTCATTCACCGGCATCTTCGCAGTGACTATTAATTCCTCACCCTGAAATTCAGTGTCCAATAATTGCCCTCTTCTTCCGCCTAATAATTTGGAAACGCTTCCCAAGTAAGTATTCGGCGAGTCAATCCTTAACGTTTGCACTGGCTCCTTAATGCTAGGATTTGCTAATTTGAATGCCTGCTTCACAGCGTCCCTGACTGCCGGTATTATCTGCGCAGGACCCCTGTGAATGCTGTCCTCATGCAGTTTAACATCAGTTAATACTACTTTCACTCCTATGACCGGCTCCCTTGCAAGCGGCCCTTCCCTCATAACGTTCTCGAACGCTTCAAGTACTGTGTCCATAATTTCTATCATGTGAACTTCACCTTTCGTGTTGTCAATGAATACGTCGCTGTTGTAAACGTCTTTAACCCTTCTTGCCTCTTCCTTGTCCATTCCAGCTTCGAAGAATTTCTTCCACAAATCCTTATCCTTCTTCTTAATCCTCTGCCCTGGTATGTCGCCGTTATTTATTGCATCCACAACGCTCTGCTCCAAAGGTTCAACATATATGTAAAACTTGTTGTGCTTGTTAGGGCTTTTTCCTTCAACAACTACCGGATTCTTCCCTGAAACGCTTTCACGGTAAACTACTATTGGAGGGCTGACTTTCACGTTCAAACCCCTTTCCTTGATTATTCTCCTGTCAATAACGTCCTCCAAGTGCAGTTCTCCCAATCCGCTGATTAAGTGTTCTCCTGTTTCCTCGTCAATTTTTATGACTATTGTCGGGTCTTCCTTGCTAACATCCCTTAACACTTCAATAAGTTTCGGCAAATCTGCAGGATTCTTTG
>Ga0210018_1000609_pt1 | contig 18406 bp, 19 predicted proteins | sample CryGeyCG2014_010_2_FD_183967 | JGI IMG/M metagenome (GOLD analysis project Ga0210018, IMG submission 183967) | Groundwater microbial communities from aquifer - Crystal Geyser CG09_land_8/20/14_0.10 (SPAdes) (version 2) | ecosystem: Environmental > Aquatic > Deep subsurface > Groundwater | place...
ATAAATGGAATTAGATCACCTCCATCGGCTTTTGATAGAGCGTTATAATATCTTTTTCTGTCATTTTTCAGAATAATAGCTAAAGGATATCCTGCTTGGATTAAAATAACATTCATTATCAATCTGGCGGTTCTACCATTACCATCGAAAAAGGGATGAATTGCTGCTAATTTATAATGAAAAATAGCGGCCAATTCGACGGGATAAAGCTTATTCTTATTATTTCTAAACCAATCTATCAAATCTGCCATCATTTTTGGCACGTTAATTGCTTCTGGCGGTTTGTAATTTGTGCCTCCCATTACTACCAAACTATTCCTATATTTTCCAGCCCATTCTTTATCTATGCCCTCGGTCACTATTTGATGGAACGTTCTAATTAACATCTCAGAGGGAAAGATTTTCTTTTTTGTTGAAAATAACTCATATAAATAATCTAAGGCCTCTTTGTGGCTCTTTGTTTCTATATGGTCTTTTAGCGGCTTTCCCTTTATAGTAATACCCTCATTGATTACCAGACGAGTTTCTTTCAACGTTAAACTGTTTCCTTCAATGGCATTTGAATTGTATGTCATTTCTATTTCAAACTGCTCTTTTATCTTTTTGACAGCCGGTTCATACAACATCCGGTAAGAATTCAGTGTCTTTAGTTTTCCATCTATCCTTTCTTTTATTTTTTTGTCCAAGTAGGTCATACCCCGTAGAAGAATTTCGAATGAAAAATTTCTTCGAAATTTTCTTTTATTGCCCTGTAGGGGCATTTCGAAATTTCTCTACGGGGCATATTTTCTTAATATGGTTTATCTTTATTTTTATTTTATACCATATTAGGTAATGGTGTCAATACTAAAAACCTCTGAGAGAAAAAGTCTATCCTGTCTCAATTTTTGAACTAATTTTTCTTTTGAGAAGCAAAATGATGATTCCAGAGAAAATGGAAATTATCAGGGCAATAAAAAAGGGAGAAAAATTTTCTTTTGGGATTTGACTACCAACGGCTGCTAGTTCTTTTTCATTAATTGATTTTTGGACTTCTTCCTCTTTAATTATTTGCTGAACATTTTCCGCCCCGGGAGTTAAATTTTCACTCCAGAACCAACCGGTATCGCTCCGATTATAAGATTTTCCTTTTTTGGCCTTTTGATAAGAGATTTCATCAATGGTTTTTCCATCGGGGTCAGTGAGCTTTAATCCGTCGCCCTCGTTGTTTAGAGTAATTTTAGTAATTGGTCTTTTTAAAACCAAAAATCCTTTAGCCAAAATTTTTGTCCCCTTTTGGAAAATATAAGCCTTTGTTTTCCCTACCGTATCCTGAATTTTCCAGCCAGAGAGATTAACTTCAAAATCATTGGGATTGAAAATCTCAATCCATTCGTCAGTAGCATCTGAACCGGTCGGGGAGGGTAAAATTTCGTTAATTAATATTTTTGGGAAATCAGCGGCTTTTAAAGAAAAAGGAGACAAAGAAAATAAAAAAAGAATTAAAATGGTCCCGGATTTCTTCATAGGGCTTTGGGCTTGACAAACTTAAAATAATTTGCTATACTAAAATGTCTTGAATGGGCCTTAGGGCTGGGGGCGGTGGAGTTTTTCTTAGCCGGACGGTCTGGCCCCGGCTGGACCGCTCCTCGGAAAAATTCTAAACTTTGCGTTTTTAACCAAGGTATGGCCCCCAGCCCTAGGGTCTTTTTTGCAGGCGAATATATTATTCTCCGCCGGCCACTCTTTCCACTTCCTCGATAGTGGTGATTCCTTCCAAAACCTTCATTAATCCATCTTGGCGCATTAAAATCATTCCTTTTTTAATGGCCAATTCTCTCATATCGACAATCGAAGGATTGGCGAGAATAAACCTTTCCATTTCATCATCAACTAAAAAGGTTTCGAAAATCCCTACCCTCCCCCGATAGCCAGTGGAATTACAGTTTTCGCAACCGACAGCTTTTGGAATTTTAAAACTTTGGGTAAAGAAAGAAGGAGGCCCGCCTTTGGCGAGGCTCGCCCATTTGGGCGGCAAAACCTCTTTTTTTACTCCGGCCAAGCCCTGTCTGATTTTTTCCAATTCTTCTTTTGAGGGCTCAACAAACTTGACGCAGTCCTGGCAAACCCTTCTTGGCAATCTTTGGGCAACAACCATATTAATGGCCGGAGCAATGGAAACCGGCCGAACACCTAAATCAACCAATCTGGCAACTGCCCCGGCTGCATCATTGGTATGCAAAGTTGAAAAAACTAAATGGCCGGTTAAAGCCGCCTGGCAGGCGATTTCAGCCGTTTCCAAATCTCTGATTTCTCCAACCAAAATCACATCTGGGTCCTGTCTCATAATTGATTTTAAACCAGTGGGGAAATCATAGCCGTGAATAGGATCAACCTGGGTTTGGGAAATTCCTTCCAAATGATATTCGATAGGGTCTTCAATAGTAATAATTTTTATTTCCGGGCTATTAATTCTTTTCAAAATGGCATAAAGGGTGGTTGTTTTTCCTGAACCGGTCGGACCGGTGACAATAATCATTCCATTTGGCTTTTTAATTTCCCTTTCAAAAATTTTGATTAAATCTTTTCTCAATCCTAATTTTTCCATCTCAATTAAACTCTTGGGATTTAAAAGTCGCAAAACAATTGACTCGCCATATTCGGCCGGTAAGGTCGAAGCCCTGATTTCAATGACCGTTTTTCCCATTAAAATAGTAAACCGACCATCTTGGGGTCGATCAGTCACATTTAATTTTAATCCGGAGAGAAGTTTGATTCTGGAAAGAAGGGTTTGATAGGTTTTAAAATCGAAATTTAAAACATCATGTAAAATTCCATCCAATCTTAATCTTAGTTTTACCTCCTTTTCCTCCGGCTCGGTATGGATATCCGAGGCATCCAAAGAGATTCCCCCTCCCAAAATAATTTCCAAAAGTTCAGTGACATTGGAAGTCAAAAACTCCTCAATCTTCTTTTTAAATTGGGGAAGGGTTTTTACCTCTTTGAAAATTGATTCTGGAACCACAACCTGGCCGGTGATTTTTTTTGCTATTTCCATAAATTCAAAAATCCTTTAAAATCAAGATAGGTTATCTTATTTTATCTGATTTTTTCGAAATGGTCAAATTTTTTAAAATTCTCAGCCAAAACCCTTCTCAAACCAAAAAAATAGGCAAAATTTTAGCCAGAGAGATTCTTGGGGGTAGGCTAACTAAAAAAGTTTACCCCGTAGGATCTCGAAGAGATTCCTGCGGGGCCCTGGTTTTAGGTTTAGTAGGCGATTTAGGTGGAGGGAAAACCACTTTTTTACAGGGTTTTGCCAAGGGTCTGGGAATAAAAGAAAAAATCTTGAGCCCCTCATTTGTCATTTTAAGGAGATTTGAGATTAAAGATTTAAGATTTAAGAATTTTTACCATATCGATTGTTATCGAATTTCAAAGCCAAAAGAAATTTTGGATTTGGGATTTAAAGAAATTATTTCTGATCCCAAAAATATTATTGCGATTGAATGGGCAGATCGGATAAAAAAAATTTTGCCAAAAAAGATTTTAATTTTAAAATTTGATTTCATTAATCATCAAAACCAAAGAAAAATTGAGATTTTAAATTATGTTTGAAAAAAAACGCTTGATTATTATCGATTCAAATTCAATAATCCATCGGGCTTACCATGCCCTTCCCCCCTTGACTACCAAAAAGGGCGAATTGGTTAATGCTGTCTATGGATTTTTATTAGTTTTCTTAAAAGCAATCAGAGAATTTCAGCCAGATTATATTGCCGCCACTTTTGACTTCCCTGCCCCAACCTTTCGTCACCAGGAATTCAAAGAATACAAAGCCACCAGACCGAAAGCCCCGGACGAACTTTATAATCAAATTCCCAAAGTCAAAGAGATTTTAAAATCCTTCAATGTTCCCATTTTTGAAAAAGAAGGTTTTGAAGCCGACGATCTCATTGGAACTATTTCCAGATTAGCCCCTAAAAAATCCCGTACCAGAGCAAAGCTCGGTACGGGACTAACCCCGTACCGAAACGAAGTTTCTGGTACGGGGCAAGTCATACCAGAGATTGAAACTATCATTTTAAGTGGCGACCTGGACACTCTTCAATTAATTAATCGGTATACCAAAGTTTACACTTTAAAAAAGGGAGTTAAAGATACGATTTTATATGACGAAAAGGCAGTCAAAGAAAGATATGGCCTTTTGCCTGAACAGCTCGTTGATTTTAAAGCTTTAAAAGGCGACCCTTCAGATAATATTCCCGGTGTCCCCGGCGTTGGTGAAAAAACAGCCATAAAACTGATTAAAGAGTTTGGAAGTTTAGAAAATTTATATTCAGCCCTAACCGGCCTAAATCAGCCTCTTCGAACAAAGCTCGAAGAATACAAAGACCAGGCCTTCTTTTCCAAAAATTTAGCCAAAATTAATCAAAATGTCGAAATCGACTTCGATTTTAAAAAAGGGGAATGGAAAAATTATGATCGAGAAAAAGTAAAAAAAATTCTCAAAGACCTCGAATTTTTTAGTTTAATCGCCCGCCTGCCAACGCCTGAGGCGTAGGCCGATGGCGGGTAGGAAAGGTTGCCCTAATTGTGTTAAACCCCGTTAGAAATTATTTTCTTCACTTATTGAATTAGATTGAACTTAGATTTCTAACGGGGTAAAATAAAAAAATGGAAGAAATTTTAATCCAAAACATCCGTTTTACCAATCGGGTTCGTCTCTTTTTATTTTTTCTTTTTTTAACCTTTTTTTTATTTTCTAAACTAATCGGGATTTCCTTAGCTTGGTCGGTTATTGAAATTTTTGTCCTTTTTTTGTTGGCAAATCTTATTTCGGAAATTTCAGCCATCAAAATTTGGTCGAAAGAAAGGGCTCCCCGAGTAGATTCCAGTTATTTTGCCCACCAATTAATTGAAATTTTCCTCCTCTTTGAAATTGGCTATTTTATTCATCCTCTTTTTTTCTTCCTTTTAGCGATCTTCTATATAATATTTTCCTATTTCGCCTTTAGCCAAAGAGTTTATCCTCGAATCATTTCTTTAATTTTGATCGTTGGATATTTCTCTTTGGGGGTCTTGGTCTATTTTCAGATTTTGAACTATTACTTCCCATCTCCTTTTTTGCTTAATTTTTCTTTGACCTTGGTTATTTTAATTTGTTCAGTTTTTTTTGGTGAAAATCTTTCAAAAAGTTCGGAAAATATCCTCGAAATCCTCAAAGGAAAAACCGAGGAATTAATGAGAAAAGAAAACCAGCGGTTCCAGAAGGAAGAAGAATTTAAAAAATCAAGGGAAGTTTTGGGAAAAGGAATGGAAAGAAAAATCAAAGAGATATTGGATTTAAAAGAAAATTTGAATCAGGAAAAACAAAAAGAAAAAGAGCTCGAAGGAAAAATTGGGGAGATGAAAAAATTTCAGGAATCAACTATTAATCAGGAAGTGAGAAAGAAAATTAAAGAAGGGAAAGATAGAAATCTAACCATTATCGAAAATTTTAGCGACGGAATTTTAGTTTTGGATGAAGAAAATAAACTTTTCCTGATTAATCCTCAAGCTGAATTATTTTTTGACTTAAAGGCTGAAGAATTGATGGATAAACCGATTTCGGAATTGACAAAAATTCCCGTTTTTGAATCTTTGGCTGATTTTCTGGGACAAAAAACTGAGAAAATTTTTAGAAAAGAACTTCCTTTGAAAAAAAATTTGATTTTGCAGGTAACAATTTCGCCCTTGATAAAAGAAAAAGAAAAAATGGGTACCTTAATTATTTTGCACGACATTACCAGAGAGAAAACCGTTGAGAGGATTAAAACCGAATTTGTTTCTCTTTCCGCCCATCAATTAAGAACCCCTCTTTCAGCCATCAAATGGACCCTGAGGATGATTTTGGATGGGGACTTGGGAGAATTGAACAAGGAACAGAGGGATTTTCTGGAAAAAACTTACAAATCCAATGAAAGGATGATCACTCTCATTAGCGACCTTTTAAATGTCACCAGGATTGAAGAAGGGAGATATATTTACCAACTTTTATCTTATGATTTAGTTGAAATTACTCAATCAGTAGTCGACTCTTATAAAGGAGAAATTGAAAGAAAAAATATTAAATTTGAATTTAAAAAACCAGAAAAAAAATTGCCAAAAATTTTGATGGATGAAGAGAAAATAAAAATTGCCATCGAGAACCTTTTAGACAATGCCGTCAGATATATCTTTCCCGGAGGGAAGATTATTGTTTCTATAGAACTTTTAGAAAATGAAATCCAGTTTCAGATTGAAGATAGTGGAATTGGGATTCCTCGGGACGAACAGCCCAGAATTTTTACCAAATTCTTTCGAGGTATCAATGCCATTCGAATGGAAACCGAGGGTTCGGGTCTCGGTTTGTTTGTTACTAAAAACATTGTCGAAGCCCATGGGGGGAGAATTTGGTTTAAATCAGAAGAAGGGAAGGGATCAACTTTTTATTTCACCTTGCCTTTAAAAAGTGGTAAAACCCCGTTAGAAAATATTTAAATTCGTAGATTGTAGTTCTTTACCCCGTTAGAAAGCCCCGCCCTTTAGGGCGGTTGGGATGTAATATTCATACCTTTCCTCAAAGAAAGGGCGATTGGGTCTAAAGCCCCGCCCTTTCTAACGGGGTTTACCTTTTTTTCTAACGGGGTAAAATAAAATAATATGTCAAAGATTCTCATTATTGAAGATGAAGGAATAATTATCGATTTACTCCAAAAAAAACTGGAAAAGGAAGGTTATGATGTTGAAATAGCCAGAGACGGAGAGGAAGGATTAAAAAAAATAAAAGAAATTTGGCCGGATCTCATTTTGCTTGATATCGAAATGCCAAAAATTAGTGGTCTTGGAGTAATGGAAGAGATAAATAAAAGCCCTGCCCTAAAAAGAATTCCCGTTATTGTAATGTCGGAAGCCGGTGATTCTTTTGAGTTGAAAAGGGCCCGGGAATTGGGCGCCAAGGACTGGATTATTAAAATTGAATTCGAGCTTCCTCAAATCATTAATAAAGTAGTCCAACAAATCGGTCGATAAAAAAATAATTTTCATCGAATTTATGGCAAAAACTATTCTCATTATTGAAGATGATAAGTTCTTGAGGGAATTAATTGTCCGAAAATTGTTGAAAGAAGGATATAATATTTCCGAGGCAATCGATGGCGAAGAGGGAATCAAGAAAATTAAAACCGAAAAACCGGATTTAATTTTACTCGACCTTATTTTGCCGGGCATCGATGGTTTTGAGGTTTTATCGCGGATGAAAGCAGATGAAAAATTGGCAAAAATTCCAGTCATTATCCTATCCAATCTTGGCCAGAGGGAAGAAATCGAAAGAGGTTTAAAATTAGGGGCCGCTGATTATATGATTAAAGCCCACTTCACCCCTCGGGAAATCATCGACAAAATAAAAACCGTCCTGAAATAAATCAACGAATAACGAATCTCTTACGAATATACGAATCATTTAATGAATAAAATTTTAAGGAGAAAAGACATTTTCTATCCAGAGTTAAGTTATAAAATTGTGGGGTGCGCATTCGATGTTTATAATACATTAGGAAGTGGGCATCAAGAAAAATTTTATCAAAAAGCTTTAGCCGAGGCATTATCCCAGAAGTGTTTAAGGTTTCAGGAACAAGTTAGTTTTCCTTTAAATTACAATGGAAAAGTTATTGGCAGAGGTTTTTTAGATTTTATAGTTGAAAATAAAATTGTGGTAGAAATCAAAAAAGGTAGTAAATTTTCCAAAACAAACATTGATCAGGTTATTGAATATTTAAAATTAGCCAACTTGAAACTTGCTATTTTAATTAATTTTGGTAATGGAGGGGTCACTTTTAAAAGAATTGTGAATTTTGATTCTTAATTCGTTTATTCGCAATAAATTCGTTTTTCGTTGATTCTATGCCGGAATTACCCGAAGTAGAAACAATTGTTAGAGAATTAAACAAAGAAGTCCTCGGCCGGACTTTTTCTGATGTTTGGGCCGATTTTCCAAAGATGATCAAAAGACCCAAGAGCTTCGATGAATTTAGAAAAGAAATTAAGGGAAAGAAAATTTTAAATATTGGAAGAAGAGGAAAAAATATTTTATTTGATCTATCGGAAAACAAAACACTTTTGATCCATCAAAAGTTAACTGGCCATTTATTATTGGGGAAATGGCAATTTTTAAATGGCAATTGGCAATCATTAATTCCCGGTCCCCTATCAGAAGATCCAATGAACAAATTTTTGCATCTAATTTTCTGGCTCGATAATAAAAGACAGTTGGCCTTATCTGATTTGAGAAAGTTTGCCAAAGTTGAACTCTGGAATAAAGAAGAATTAGAAAAATCAGAAGAAATGAAAAGTTTGGGACCTGAACCCTTAGAAAAAGATTTTAGTTTCGAAAAATTTAAAGATGTTTTGACGAAAAAAAAGAAAGGTAAAATAAAACAGGTTTTAATGGATCAAGAAGTGATTGCCGGAATTGGCAATATCTATTCTGATGAAATTTTGTGGCAGGCAAAGGTTCATCCCTTCAAAGATGTTTCAAAATTAAAAGAAGATGAATTTAAAAAAATTTATCAGGCAATAAAAGAAATTTTACCAAAAGCAATTGAGCTCGGCGGGGAATCGATTTCCGATTTTAGAAGAATTTCAGGAGAAAGAGGATATTTTGATAAGGAAAGAAAAGCTTATCGAAGAGAAGGTGAGAAATGTTCTCGTTGCGGAACAATTATTAAAAGAATAAAAATCGGCGGCAGATCTGCTCATTTTTGTTCCAAATGTCAAAAATTATAGGAACTTCTAAGTCTCGAACCATATCCTCGGAGCAAATATAAATCGCCAATCGGGTTTACCCCGTAGGGAGTTTACTTTCCTCTGAGGCGGATAATCTATGTCAAGATATTCTTGAAGTATTTGTATTCTTGTCTGTATTTCATCATCATAAAGATGATCTTAACCAACCTTCTCTTGAGACAGCATAAAGCCTGAGATTTACTCTTACCTTCGGACACCTTTTTCATAAAGTATTCCTTTGCGTATTTATTCCCATTCCTGCCTATTTGAGATAAAGCTATCCTATGGATGGCTTTATTTAATTTCCGATTACCTGATTTGGTCTTAATACGCCTTATCGTCTTACCAGATGACCTTTCTCTGGGACAGAAACCTCCGTATTTAGCCAGAGAATCATCTGAAGCAAACCTATCAATGTTCTTTACCTCAGCTAAGACAGAGGCAGCCAATACCAAACCGCAACCATTCATAGTTTCCAGTCTCTGGTCTGTCTGATTTACCAAGATTCTTAATTCTTCTTCTATTTCTTTAATCTCTTTTCTAATATCTGCCAACCTCTTAACCTTTCTCCTTATTTGATTCTTCAAGATAGGAGATTCAATCTTCAGGGATGACTTTAACCAATACCTCAGAGCTTTATCAGAAAAGATATTCTTGAATTTATCCCTGTATTCTGAGTTGTATGCTTTATGGAGTAGTCTGTGCAACTGATTCTTGATTCTTGTTTGTTCTTTAACCAAGAATTCTCTGTCTAAGACCAATTCTTTAATCTCTTTTGTGGTTTCTTTTTCTTTTGATATACTGTAATGGGGTAGTGTGCCGATCCTATGGATTAAGGCTTCAGCTACCCCTTTTGCGTCCAAGAGATCTGATTTTTCCGGATGGGTCTGGTATTTACGTTCTCTCTCAACTAATACCGGAGACACTATTCTTACCGAGAAACCATTCTTAAAAAGATAGTCAGCTAACCTTGATCCATATGAGTAGCAGTCTTCCAGGCCAAAGACAGGAGTTAATCCCATATTCTCCACTTCTTTGATTAATTGTTTAAAGTCTTCTTCTGAATTATTTATCTCTTTTTCATAAAGAACCTGGGAAAAGCAATCCAAACCCACTACTGAATGTTTATCTTTATGAGTGTCTACTCCGAGATAGAGATGGTTGCTTAAATTAACTAAGTTTAATTTCTCTAATGTTTTTTCCATAAGTTTTATTATTTGTTATATTCCTTTTGACCTTTAATTATTTACCAAGGAAACACCAGTATCTGAGCCTTAAGAGTGGCAATAATCTATTAGTTCTTCTTGGTAAGGATAAAAGATAGGCTGCAATCCGCCGAGAGCCTTGAATTGGCAGGTTTTTTGCAGCATTGCCTATCTTTTATCCCCACCATACCACCTTATACTCTTTTTTACATACTGGTTTTTTGGTAGAATGGAGTAATAAAATATTTTAGTAAACTTATGAAAATCATAGATAGAGAAATAAATCTCAATTTAGATAGAATGTTTACTTCTTTAAAGAGTGAATTAGAAAGAGTAATCAGAGAAGAAAAATTAAAGAATGCAAATATAGTTTGCTGGGTTCCACACGAGGTTTCTTCTTTGGTTCAGATAGGTTGGGAAGAAGGACTAATTAAAGATTTAGAGAAATTTCTTGGAGATATTGCACCTCCTGGCAGATGGACAGAACATGATGAACCAGGAACTCCATTATTTCTATAGTCCTGTTTATAAAAATATTCCTAATCAAAAAGTTTTTTGCAGAATTTTGAAATTTGATTAATCACCTTATTACCGTTAGTTTTAACTTAAAATTGAATATACAAGTAATTGGGTAGGGTTGTGGAAAACTTACTTGACTTGCTTTTTTGGTAACTTAGTGGTAATATAAGAGTATCAACGCCCTACCCAGCCATTTGGTCCGGTAGGGTTTTAAATTAAATGAAAACCATCCTTTTCATAGATTGGGAAAATTTTAAAAAGAAATTAGAAAATGTCTTTGCAAGAGAAGGGGTTGAAAGAAAATTCAAGTGGTATGAGTATAATTTTCTAGGTTTGTTCAATCAAGTGCTTCAAGGAATAGAAATTGATCGTAAAATCTTTTATGCTGCTAGAATAACTATTCATCCTCTCACTGAAGAAAAATCGAAGGAATTGGTAGAAGAACAAAGATTATTAAAAACTTATCTCGGAAGACAAGGTTTTGAATTTATTCTTGGAGGAAGAGTAAGAGGAAATATTGTTATCAATCGCAAAGGAAAAGAATCGGTTATTTTTAAAGAAAAAGGCGTAGATGTTCAAATAGCTGTAGACATGCTAAATATGGCTTGCGATGACGAATTAAAAACAGCCATTTTGGCAAGTTCAGACTCTGATCTTCAGCCAGCTATCAGATCGCTAAGAAAAAGGAATGTTGAATGCATCTATTTAGGCTTTGAAATGGAACCCAATAAAGGGTTAACTTATACTACTTCAAGAACAATTTTGATAAGAAATTCTGAAGTTTTAAGATTCCTACCGTCAAAATTGTTTTAATAATTAAGGTATTAATGCTCATGGAGGATTAAGAACCGGTATCTCAAAATACTCGTTGTCCAACTCCCAGTAGGTTCTAACAGCACTCAGGCCCCACAGCACTTCGACAAGCTCAGTGCAAGCCGCCCTGCCCGAGAGTTTTTCTCTCGGGCTTTTTTGGTATAATCTACTAATAATGACTAAACTATGATTATTTTTCTTTACGGGCCAGATACTTACAGGTCAAAGCAAAAATTAAATGAGATAATTGACCATTACAAAAGAATCCACAAAAGCGGATTGAATTTGAAGTATTTTGATTTTAAAAAAGACCGTTTTGAGGATTTTCGAGACGCTTTTAAATCTTTTCCAATGTTTAAAGAAAAAAAATTGATGGTTTTAAAAAATGTTTTTTCAAATTCCAAAATTGAAAATGATTTTTTGAAATTTTTAAAAGAACTTTCAAAATCGAAAGAGATAATTTTGATTTATGAAGAAGAGGTGGATGAAAAAAAGTCGCTATTTAAACATTTAAAAAAAGAAAACAAATCTCAAAAATTTGAATTATTGGAGGGAAATTCCCTTAAAAACTGGGTAAAAAAAGAATTTCAAAAATATTCAGCCCAAATTACATCCGAAGCCCTGGATTTACTTTTAAATTTCGTTGGAAATGATTTGTGGCAGATGGAAGATGAAATAAAAAAATTGGTTAATTATAAAGGGAAATCCGTCTCCGCCCCGGCTACGGCGGGCGAGGGAGAAATTAAAAGAAAAGACATCGAACTTTTAGTAAAACCAAAAATTGAAACAGATATTTTTAAAACCATTGATGCCATTGCTGCCAAAAATAAAAGAAAAGCCCTTTTTTTACTAAAAGAGCATTTGGAAAAAGGTGACTCCCCTGCTTATTTATTAGCAATGATTAATTTCCAATTTCGGAACCTACTAATGGTGAAATCGTACCTAGCCGAGAGAGAATTTTATCCGAGTTATGCAAATAGACGAATTCTTGCCAGAAAATTGGGGATGCATCCCTTTGTGGTTGAAAAAACATTATTTCAGGCAAGAAAATTTCAATTGGAAGAATTAAAAAAAATCTACCAAAAAATTTTCCAGGTAGATCTCGGTATTAAAACCGGCAAGGTTGATCCCGAAACAGCCCTGGATCTATTAATTGCAGAGATTTAACTAAGTTTGAACCTATTAACCAACCTCGCAATTCTCGATTTCTTTCTGGTCGCCGTATTCTTTTTAATCACTCTAACTTTTGCCGCTTTATCCAAAATTTTATAAACTTGGGGCAATAATTTTTTTGCCTCCTCAATTTTATTTCCCAAAACCAAATTTCTTACCTCTTTGATGAGTTTTTTTATTTTGGTTTTATAAATTAAATTCCTTGCTTTCCTTTTTAAACTTTGTCGCCAAGCCTTTTTGGCCGATTTAGTAATTGCCATATATTTTAGTTTATCGAATTTAAGAATTTATTCAAGAGATAACGGAATTATGCTATGATTAAGTTAGATAATTTCTAAAACCTATGCCAAACTACCCTCCCGAAAAAAAATATCAAACAGAAAAAGCAGTTCCAGAAAAAGAGGTCTCCAAAATAGAATCTCCAGAGATTGTCGAATTAAAAGAAAGAATTGAAAAATTAGAGACACAATTGAAGAAAGAAAAAGCACCTGAAGAAAGAGAAAAAATAGTTAAACAAGAGATTAAGACCTATCTCCGAAAATTTCAAAAGATGCCTGCTTTCGCTGCCCCTAAAGTTGTTCGTGATGAGGCAAAAGAAATAGCTAAATTTCCAACAACCCAGCAAGTTGGTACTTTAGTTTCTCTTGTCTTTGACAAAGGGCTTAGGGAAGCAATTTCGGTAGCCAGGGCCCTTAACAATCCAGCAATTTTAGATGAATTCCATGATATTTTAGTTGACCGTTATTATCAAATCCTTATTGAAAAAGGAATTTTAAAACTTTTGTAATAAAATGTTTGAGAAAGAGCCATTTTTCAAAATAGAAAAAGAGGAAGAGGCAGGGGAAGAAGTAGAGGAAGAAAAAGAGAAAACGGAAATAGCCCCGGAGTCCAGAAATGAAAAAATAGAAATTGGCGATTTCGTTTTAGAGCCAGTAGATCGAGAAGCCAATAGATTTCATTTTTTGCAAAACTTGACCGAATGGCATCATTCTTGTTCTGAGGAGGATAATCGCATTTGGAAAAAAGAAGTCGGTGAATTTACAGAAAAAGAAAAAGAAACAATCGAAGATTTCAAAAAAATTTTGGAAATAGAAAAATATTCGCAATGGAATGAAAAAGGTTTAGTTTCAATCTATACTACTTCTGGCAGTCCCGAAGAAAGAACTGAAAGGCTTGAAGAAAATGTTTCGGGAAAAGACCGGGAGACCATTGAAAAATGTTTCTCGATAATGGAAACCCCATTTTCTCGTATTTGGGAGAAAAACGAACCCCGTCTTTTAAAAGCCCGTCAAGAATTTATTGAAAAATTGGAAAGATTTGAAACCAGCGATAAAAAAAGGCAGCTTGAAGAGGATTTGTCAAATTTCTTTGGTCCTCCAGAAAAAGTGGAAAAATTGAAAATCTTTTTTCTGATGAGAGAATTCGGAGAAAGTGGAACAGCCTCGCTGGGACCAGAAGCTCTTACTTTACACAGTTTGGATAGAGCACCAAAACTTTCTTTGCTCTATCATGAAATGACCCATAAGTCCTGGGAGAGTGATGATTATAAAAGAAACGTAGAGAAAGTAGCCAAATCGGTTGATAAAAAAACAGTAAAGCGATTGATAAAAATCTTTGGATATGGAAGAGATATGCAACACATTCTTAATGAAAGTATTGTAGGTAGCTTTCTTCCCCATGGTTGCTTAGCCGAAAAGCACTTTCCAGAAGAAAAAACTTCCTTAGAAGAAGTAAAAAAGATTTATAAAACCGCTTTAGAAACTGGAAAAATAAAATCACCAGATGGTAGAGATATGTCCCTCGATCAGGTTCCTGAGAGAGAAAGAAAAAGGATGATTTCCAGTATCCTCATCGTTTCCAAATTAGCTCCCTTAAGTAAAAGATATATTGAAGAAAAACGAATGGTAGATGAATCTTATTGTCAAGAGGCTTTAAATAAAATTCTTTCAGTTGCCAAAGAATTAAAAAATCAAGAAAAAGAGTAAAATTTATAGACTTTAATTTTCATATTAAATATGTTATCTTCACCGTTTATTTTAATAGCATCGGTATTTATTTTCCTAGCGTTTTTAATCCTTGTTATTCTTTTGCAAAGAAAAAAAGAGAGAGGACTTCTTACTCGGGGAATGAATTTGGCTCTTTTTTTGGTGACCCTACCCCAAGGAATTGAGAAAGAAAAGGAAATCTCTTTGCAAGGTTATTTAAAAGTTGCTGAACAATTTTACTCTTCTTTGGCAGGTATCCGAGAGAAAAGCTGGGTTTTGAGAAGCTTGATTGGGAACCCAGTTTTAGTATTTGAAATTGCGGTTCACCGCATCGGAGAGGAAATTTACTTTTACGTTGCCTGCCCTCGTTCTGTCGCTCAATTGGTAGAAAAACAAATCCTTGGTTTTTGGCCAAAGGCCCAAGTTCAACCAGTTCCTGACTATAATATTTTTAATCCGGTTGGCAATTCAACAGGAAGCCAGGCTACTTTAGTAAAGTCGGCAATTTTGCCATTGAAGTCTTCTAAAGAGTTTGGGACCGACCCCCTTTCAGCCATTACTTCTGTTTTTACTAAACTAGCCAGGGAAGGAGAGGGAGCGGCTGTTCAGATTCTCATTCGGCCCAGTCAACGTCCGATGAAAAAATTTGCTCAAAACGTAGTTAATCTACTTGAAGGTGGAATAAAACTTGAAGAGGCTTTGAGAAGAGCTGAAGCCACTTCCGGAATGGGTGGTCTTTTCCGAGGATTAGGCGGCGCCTTTTCCTCTGCTTTTTTAGCAAAACCAAAAAAAGAAGAAAAACCGGTTGAGAAACCTCCGGAAATAACCTCTGCCCAAAAAGATCTCATTTCAGAAATTAATAAAAAAGCTTCCCAACCAATTTTCGATACTAATTTGCGGGTTTTAACTTCTGCTCCGACTGAAGTTCGGGCTGAGGAAATTTTAGGGCAACTTCAAAGTGCTTTTGAACAATTTAACTCTCCGGTTTTAAATCAAATTAAATTCAAAAAACTTTCGGGCAGAAAATTAAGAAGGCTTTTTTATCGTTTTTCCTTTCGAATTTTTGACGAATCAGCAATTTTAGCTCTTTCTTCAGAAGAATTAGCAGACATTTATCATTTCCCTTTCCCAACCTTACTTACTCCTTATGTCAAGTGGTTGAAAGCAAAACAAGCTCCACCTCCTGCCAATTTGCCGACCGAAGGAATTATAATAGGAAAAAATATTTTCAGAAGTGAAGAAAGAATTGTTCCCATTCTAAAAGACGATAGAAGACGCCATTTTTATATTGTTGGTCAAACCGGTACTGGTAAATCTGTTTTACTTCAAGAAATGATTAAACAAGACATGGAAGCAGGAGAAGGGGTGGCTTTAATTGACCCTCATGGAGATTTGGCTGAAAGGATTTTAGGGTTGGTTCCTCCTTCTCGAATCGAAGATGTTGTATATTTCAATCCGGGAGATATTGAGAGACCTTTAGGTTTAAATATGCTTGAATACGATCCGAAATTTCCCGAATCAAAAACCTTTGTTGTTAATGAACTCCTGGAAATTTTTGAAAAACTTTATAACTTAAAAGCAATGGGATTTGGTGGCCCAGTTTTTGAACAATATATGAGGAATTCCCTTTTATTGGTAATGGAAGATCCTGAATCAGGAAGTACTTTAATCGAAATCCCCAGAGTTTTATCTGACAAAAATTTCAGAAAATACAAACTTTCGAAATGCAAAAACATTGTCGTTAAAAATTTCTGGGAATTAGAAGCAGAAAAAGCCGGCGGTGAAGCGGCTCTGGCTAACATGGTTCCTTATATTACCAGCAAGATGAACATCTTTATCGCCAATGATTTAGTTAGGCCGATCATTTCTCAGCAATTTTCCTCCTTTAATTTCCGAGAAGTGATAGATCAAGGGAAAATATTAATTATTAATCTTTCAAAGGGAAGATTAGGTGATATAAATAGTTATTTGTTAGGAATGATTATTGTTGGCAGAATTTTAATTTCGACTTTCTCCCGGGCTGATGTTCCTGAAGAGAAAAGAAGAGATTTTTACCTTTATATTGATGAGTTTCACAATGTTACAACCAAAACAATTACAGCTGCTTTGGCTGAGGCAAGGAAATACCGACTTAATTTAATCTTTAGCCATCAATTTATTGGTCAATTAGATGAAGAAACGAGAAAGGCAATCTTTGGAAATGTGGGATCGATTTTAGCTTTCAGGATGGGCCCAGACGATGCCAAATATTTGGTCACAGAATTCGAACCGATTTTTGGCGAAAACGATTTGGTGAATTTCGACAATTACAATGCCGCCCTAAGACTTTTAATTAAAGGCGAAACTTCAAAGCCATTTAATATCGTAACCTCCCCGCCGTCAAAAGAAAACCCCGAAGTCATCCGTTTAATAAAAGAATTTTCTCGCGCCCGATACGGTCGAGATCGGGCTCAAGTTGAATCAGAACTTTATCAGCAGCTTCAGAAAAGTTTTGGAACAGAAGCCCCACCTAAATCATAAAAATATAAAAAAGGTCGAAGTTTTAATTAAAACTTAAATAAATCTATGCCATTTGAAGAATTTGAAAAACCACCAACACCTCCAGAGGAAGAGGAGGTTGAGGAAAAAATAGAGGAAGAAGTAGAAGAAAAACCTAAGGAAGAAAAAGAAGAAGAGGTTGAAGAAAAAGAAAAGATTGAAGAAAAACCAGAAGTTGAGTTGGAAAAAGAAGAGGAGAAAATATTATCAGAAGAAGAAAAGGGAAAATTAAAAAAAGAGGCTAAAAAACTTGAGAAAGAAGGATGTTTTTCTGAAGCCGCCGAAAGATTCGAGAAAATTGAAGATTTTAAAAGAGCAATGAAAGATTATCTGAAACAAGGAGATTGGTGTTGTTTTAAATTTAGTGCGGCTGAATGTGCAGAAAAAGCCGGCGAAGAAGAAAAAGCTAAAGAATTATATAAAGAACTTTTAGAAGACCCAGAGTTTACGGGGGACGAGATTTTTTTCAATTTGGCCTTGGAATCTGCAAGAAAAATTGGAGATACTGAAAAAGAACAAAAAATAAAAGAGGATTTTAGAGAGGAATGGGAAAAGGAAGTAAGATATAAAGAAAAACTATGGGATTTTGAGAAGATGGATAAAGGGAGAAGGGTAAAATTAGATTCAATTGATTTTGGAGACGCCGCTGTTAATGCAGAATTTCTTGTTGAACATGGTAAAGAATTAGGATTGAGCGAAAAAGAAATAGATAAATGGAGAAAAAAGGCAGAGAATTTAAGAGCAGAAGAAGATAGAAGAACTGTAGAAGAAGCAGGAGAAATTGCGTTTAGGGGGTATTAAAGAATAACCCTTAAGAAACTATAGAATATTACTTTCTGTTGCTATTTTTTGATTTTAAAGATGTCAGAAGAAATAAAAACAATTTTTGATCCAAAAAAGGAAATTACTGATGAAGATTGGCGGGGAATGAAACAAAAATTAGAAGAATTAAGAGGTAGACCCTGGAGAGATTTTTTATCTATGGTTATGGCAATGAAGATAATTTTTCCTGAAAAATTTGCAGAAATTTCGATTTCTGAAAAAGAATGGAAAGAAATGAGAGAAGAACTTGAGAATTATCGGGGAAAAGTTTGGCTATTTTTTGTTTCTCAGGTAATGGCAATGAAAATTGTGATGCCTGAAAAATTTAAACCCCGTAGTGAGATTTCTCTACTATGGGGTAAGGAAGTTTCAATTTCTCTTGAAGATTGGCAGGGAATAAAAGGAGAATTAGAAAATTATCGAAATAAAGGTTTATGGCTAGATTTTTCTACTTTAGCCATGGGAATGAAAATCCTTGCCTCTCCAGAAGTTAAAATATCTGACAAAGGTCTGGAATTAAAAGGTCGCGATTAATTTATTTTTTAATAAATTTATGCCATTTGAAGG
>Ga0210018_1000616_pt1 | contig 18348 bp, 20 predicted proteins | sample CryGeyCG2014_010_2_FD_183967 | JGI IMG/M metagenome (GOLD analysis project Ga0210018, IMG submission 183967) | Groundwater microbial communities from aquifer - Crystal Geyser CG09_land_8/20/14_0.10 (SPAdes) (version 2) | ecosystem: Environmental > Aquatic > Deep subsurface > Groundwater | place...
GCGAAACTCAAGAAACTAAAGTCTGCCTGAAGACACTGGCTTTTTACCCATTCTTTGGGCATAATTTGTCCCTCAATTTCTGCTTTCGCCATATCCTCCCGCCTAATCTTGCCGTTCGCCTTTTCAGTATTATTCATACACGGCTCACGGAGCGATTTTTGGCGGGCAAGCCTCCATCTGGATAAATTATACTCTCTTTTGGGTATATTTTCTAACTTCTTTTTCAAGAAAAGAACGAATTTGAGAGGGTGTGTATTTTTTGTCAATATATTCAATTACCAAATCCTTTAAATCTGCAAAATAAACCAGTTGCCCGAGAAACAGTTTTTCATTAAAATTTCCGCTAAACCTTTTCTGCGAGTCGTTAACTATTTTCTTGAGGTCGATGCCGCTTTTGAGAAGAAAAAAAATATCAACATAATCTCGATAAATACCCCTTCTCCCAATAGAATAAGCTTTGTTTGAGGCTAAATCAGGCAAACTAAATAAAGACAAAGACTGAGTAGGAACGGTTTTGTAAAGAGGAGGAAATGGAAAATACAGATAAGTTATTTTTGTTTTCTCACTTAAAAAAGTTAGCTCGTCTTCACTATCGACTAAAACTTGTATTTTCTCCTTGGGAAAGACTTTATTTACCTTCAGAATTAAACTTTTCTTTAATGGCTCTGGGAAAAAAATATCAAAATCAAAAGATCTTCGGTGTTTTAACTGCAGAGCAATAGCGGTTCCACCTGATAAAATCCCTGGAATCCCGCTTTTCCTTAAATCTAAAAAGACTTCTTTTTGTTTTTTATCAAGAACTTCGTAAAAGAGTTTTGACATAATCTTTTTCTTCAAGTTTCTTCGCTTCCAAACCAAGGATAAATTTCTTAACAAAATTAAAGACGGGTTTGCTGTAAATCTTGACGGGATTTTTAGTAAATTCTTTCTTGATAACTATCATCGGATAAGTTTTAAAAAGCCAGCTTATATCCTTAAACGAACCGTACATTAATACTTGATGAATGATGTAGTTTTTGTCTCTGGTAAAGCTAAGATTGGAGATTTTTTTTGACCAAAAAATTCCTTGGAGATTCTTAGGTATCATCGTGGTGTCATTTTACCATAATATACCTTCGCCTTCAATTCTTTCTCTCGCCATCTTTTACCCGCCTAAGGTCGCTCCATGAGCCGTATACGAATAGTATTGAAAAGGCGAATGGTAAGACCAGGCGGGTCTCCTCCATTCTTTCTAAATTATATCACAATATATCAAGCTAACGAATGTAAGTCTTGAGTTCTTCGAGAGTCATTTCTGCTTGATCAAGAATGCTCTGGATTGTTCCCCAGGCAACTTCTTTATGCATTGGGACAATTACTGTTTGGAGTTTACCAAAACGAATGCCTCGAAGTTTGACATGAGAGCCTTTTTGGGAAACTTGATAAAATCCGGCGCGCTGAAGAGCTTTAATAATTTTGGCGCCGGAGTAAAGTTTGGGCATAAAAAACTTAGGCTGTTTTTATTTGGGTTATCTGGGGTTGGTCAATCTTGGGTAGAAAAAACTTATCTTTATCTTCATCCTCAAGATACAAATCAACCGCTTCACGAAGATTAGCTAAAGCTTCTTTTCTTGATTTCCCTTGAGAAGTCACCTTTAATTCCAAGCAACGAGCCACATACAATTTTCCTTCTTTCCAAATTAAAGCATGATAGTTAAATTTAGCCATATTTTTCCTCCAATTTTTAATTTTATCTGATTAGCACCCCAAAGTCAATTCTTTCCCTCGCCACCTTCTCCTCCATCTGGGTAAATTATAGCACGATTCCGCTAGGTCTTCACTTTATTGTGCTGTAAGAAATATTCTAGCCTTAAGACATTGTGAAGAAGAATAAGCGGTTCTTTTAAATAGGTTTCAACGTTGCCTTGGCGAACATCATCAATAATCTCTTCGGCTTTAATCCAGCCTCTCTGAGCTAAAACTGAGTTTTCTAAGGTCGGAATAACCCAATCCTTCTTTTTCGTTAAAAATTGCCCAATTTGTCTTTGATAGTCTCCTTTCTCAACAAATTGGCTGGGGACAAAAATATCTTTTCGGTGTTGCCAAATTTCTTGTTTTGAGGGTACTTTTCGACCCCTATGAGGAATTCGGCGGGCAAATTGAATTAAACGCAGGTCAGACATTGGACTTACTCCCCAAATTCCTGTTTCCCAATGAATCGGAAAATAATAAAACCGCTCGGCAATTGCCGATGGAGCAATAATTGATGGGTAAAACTTCTTTTTCGCAAAACGTTTTCTGTCAAGTAAAATCTCAATTCCTTCTTTGGTAAATATTTTATCAATTCCCCACTTAAGTCCCATCACAGCATAAAAATACTCTTTTTGAGTGGCAAATCGACGGCTCTCATCCATCAGAAAAGCGGTATAAAGCTCATCGCCACCATAGCCGTGAAAGATTGCCTTTATTTTGTCTTTCTTCCCCAAAGAAAAAAGGCGAAACCGCAGTTCTTGACCGTGGTCTCCGGGATAAAAGTGATTTGTAGTCCAATTAAGATCGTGATTTTGGGCAAATGGATAAAAAGGTCCGGCATTAAGAAAATTTAGCTTCAATTTATGCCTGCGGGCAAATTCTTGAACAACTTCAGGGTTAGTATCGCCTAAACTTAAGCGAGAAACTAGCGAATAGCAAGGAAAGTTTTTCTTACTAACCTTTTTAAGAACATAGCAAACCAGGCTACTGTCAAAACCAGAAGATAAATCAGCTCCGAAATCTAATTGTCCAAGCGTCTGGAGATACTCGGAGGTTATCTTTTCCAAATTAACAACTAGATCGTCAGTAAATTTTGCTAATGATTTGTAAGATTCTTGAGACAAACCAAGAAATCTTTCGAGGTCGATTAACGGAGTAAGAGTAAAAGAAAAATTCCTATCAATTCGGAGTAAAGTTGCTGGAGGAACTTGGGTGATTTCTGCAATGATTGTCTCATCAGTCAGGGTGGTGACGTAATTAAAGTAAAGATAATCGAATACAGACCCTTGGTTTAAAGTTAAAGAAAAAAGATTATCTTTCACTATTCCAAAATCTGTTGAGAGAATTAATTTTTCATCTGTGATCGAAAAATAGCAGGGAAAACCACCCAGCTGACCGGTTAAGAGAAAAATTTCTTTTGAAGAATAGTCAGCGTAAATTATTAAAAAATCGGCAATGAGATTGGCCAGGTATTTCCAGCGACTAGTTTGACACGCCTTAACCACATCTTCAATGGCAATCTGTTGGTTGTAACAAACAAAATAACCTCCACAGAAAAAATTTTCTTTCTTGACTATAAAGCTAGGAGGAAAATCTCTTTCGGGAAGCCTTATCCTTTTGGGAAAAACTTTAGATAAAGAACCATCTTTTAAGGACTGTTTAAGAAGAATTAGAAATGGATTAACAAAATATTTTGAAGCCATCTGGTTAAACAATTTTTACTTAAGCTGGGCGACGGAAGCTTGGTTCTCCAAGTGGGCCATACTTATCAAATCTCTCCGATATTCCTCCAAGCAGTTCTATTGTCGGCTCTATCTCTATTCCTATTTTCTGTTTGACTTCTGTGTTTAGTTCTAGAATTCTTTCGGTTTCAAGCTGGCTTGGCATAAATTTCTCACCTCCTTCTTAGCAGGCCTAGCAATATCATACTCAACTTTGTCAAGTTTTCCATTTTCTCCCCCACCTGGGTAGATTATAGCATACAAACTAAAAGGTTTTCCAGATTAGCACTACTTGACATTGCTAGTTTTATCTATGGTAGAATTATCTTGATGGCTGAATTAACCGGAGAACGAAAAGTATATTCAGAATTCTTTACTAATTTGGGGGTTGCTTGAGATACTTTTATTTGCCAGTTTTGGTATCCTGGGAGCATTAGCATCTTTACGGTCAGCAGTGTTAATGTCGAAAGGAGGTAAAAGATGATTCCTGTTGAAAGGGTCTGGTTGGCTTTTGCCTTAGCCGCTATTGGAACAAGTATCTTAATTATTTGGACTTATCTGTGGCTGAAGAAGTAAGGAGGAATTATGACTCTTGAAACTATTATCTATATCTTGGCAATTGTTCTTAGCGCAATTGCTCTTTGGTTGGTTTTCTTCAAGTCCGGTCGCTAAGACGCAATTTCCTCTTTAGAAGGACCAATAATTCCAGGCGTAATTTCTGCTTTCGCCATCTCCTCCCGCCTAATCTTCCCGTTCGCCTTTTCAGGCCTGTCCGCCTCTGGCGGAGCTCACGGAACGATTTTTGGCGGGCAAGCCTTCATCTGCCTAGATTATAGCATACATCATCATTTTTTTAACCATTGACAAATAAGCTTCTTAAAAACTAAAATAACAATATATGTCCAAGACTAACGAGCCAGCTAGCGAACTATTTGTCAAAGAAATAGTCGAAAAGACTGAAGGTAAATTGCGACAGGAGATAGAAAACAGCAAGGAAGAATTAGGGAATGAAATAAAGAAGGGTCACAATGAGGTGATGAAAAAACTTGATGAAGAACAGATCACTCTTTCCTACCGTGTCTCCGAGCACACCGACCAATTGGAAAACCACGAAAAGAGGATTAAAAAGATAGAAGAAACAGCCCTACCGCCTTCTGCCTGAGTCAAAAATAATATCCTCCCTCGGCTGCGAGAACGAACGCAAAGGATACTCCTTTACATAGTCACTACTCTAGTTATGGAGATTACCTGAATTTAAGAAAAACTAAATGGATAGACACTTCCTTAATTCTTTCCTTTTTTAAGAATACCCAAAAACTCCACTTAAAGGATATCCTCTCTTATCAAAGTTTTGTGGAAGATTACCCAGAAGATCCGAAAGAAATACTCGGTCAACTAATCATGGAAGAAACGTAAAGGATACTCCCTGACGTCTTGACGTCACTCTCTGGATGTAATTTCTCCTTCAATTCTTTCTTTCGCCATCTTTTCCCCCATTCTTTCCTAAATTATATCATACCTCAAGATTTTGTTTGCTTCCTTTTTTGCCAAAAGGATACCTTATGATCTGAAGAAAAAAGACTCTCAAAAGTTTCTAAAAACAGGTGGCGCCCCATTAAGGGTGGTATTTCATTTCTTTCTAAAAACCCAATAGGAATAATCCGCTCCCATTTGCCCAACTTGACTTTAATTTTAGGTAAAAAATAGACTCTCTCGCTCTCACCTACTCCTTGGGTTGAAAAAACTTTACATTCTTTTTCAAGATCAATTTTCAAATCTTCAGCTAAAAAACGAGGTAGCAAGGTGTAATCTGCTCCGGTGTCGACTATCATCCAGATTTCACTCCAGTATTTTCCTTTTTCCGACCAGAGGAAAACTTGAGCCATGGGACGATAAATTGTCCCTAGAATTGGTGATTTTTCTTTTTTGTAGGGGAATTTTAAAACCATAGAATCAGAGCGTCAGCATCGGGGATATAAGTAACCGCTGGCGTCTCTTTTGGATATTTTCGGCGAACTTCAGCTAAAATTTTGGAAGCTTTCTCTCCGGTCTTGGCGGTAAAAACCTTTCCGCCAACAACAATCACATGTTTACCCCGAAAACGAGGGTCGCCTAAGACTTTTTCCATTGTAACTTTTTTCTTGGCCATCTTCTCCTTTTCTAATTTTACCCAATTATTATCCTTAAGTCAATTCTCTCTCGCCATCTTTTCCCCCATTCTCTCTAAATTATACCACTTTATATGATTTGCAGTATAAATATCCAGTTGACTAAAAATTGCCAGCTAATTATACTGATTTTAAGATGAAGAAATCACCTCGAAACTCTGCTCTTACCAAAAGGGATATTAAAAAAGTCGAGAAGAATGTTGAGGGGCTCGACAAAAAAGTTGGTGGATTGGAAAGAGAAGTCAAAATAACCAAAGTAGAGGTGAGAAAGTTAAACACTAAATTAGACGGGCTTCGCAATAAAGTGTGGGTTGATATGGAAAATCTTAAAGACGGAATGAAAGACGAGATGTTCCTTCTGAGAAGCGATATTGCTGGAATGAAAGATGAGATTGTAACTGAAGTTAAAGCAATGCGAGAAGAATTTACTGTCCACCAAGGCGCTCACAAACGCCAACAAGAAACTTTGGAAGAGTACGAAGAAAGAATTAAGAAGGTAGAAGAAACGACTTCGCCACCTTCAGTGTGAGTTAATTCTCCCTAAATTATATCACAGAAGAAAATTTTTCTTTAATAACCAGCCAGATGAATTCTATTAACTTTAATTGTCTTTTACATCTCCACGGCTCCCTAAACAAACGATAAAGCCATTCTAAACCAAGATTGCGCACCCATTTTGGCGCCCGGGGAACTTGACCGCTTAAATAATCAAAAGCTCCCCCGACCCCCATGGCTAGTTTGACATCTAGTTTATCCCAATTATCCCAAATAAACTTTTCCTGCTTGCCCATGCCGAAGGCTATAAACAGGAAATCGGGCTTTCTTAAATTAATACGCCTGACAACTCTTGCGATTTCCTGTTTAGGTGATAGGTGACCCCGGCCTCGCCTTCGGCTCGCCGAGGGCGGGCAGGTGTCAGGTGACAGGTTCAATTCTGGTCCTGATTCTGCCCAACCATTCAAACCGGGATAGCGATTTTTTAGGGCAGTTAGGGATTTTAGGGCAACACCGGGAGCGCCTCCCAGCAGATAAACACTCCAACCCTTTTTTGCTGCCAGAGCACAAAGTTTTTCCATTAAATCTGTACCGGAAATTCGCGTTACAAGTGGCCTAAAAGCCAACAGGCGCGAAGCCCAAACCAAGCCAATTCCATCGGGAATGGCAATATCTGCTTTATTTAGTATCAATTTGAACCAGAAATGTTTTTGGGCATAGACGAGAAACTCGGGATTGGGAGTAACGACAAAAGTCTTTTCCCCACCGTCAATTCCTTGCCCAATTTTCTTTAGCACTGAGCTTGTCGAAGTGCTATTGACCCTTACTCCAAGGATTTGGACGCTGTCTCCGTCCTTTTTAGGGGTAGTTTTTGATGATTTTTCCATTTCTGAATCTAAGTTTTAGCAAAAACAGTCTTTTTGATTCATTTTTTCCAAAAAAATTAACAAAATTTTTCTTCTTTCAAAATCCTATAATAAAAATTACTGGGTTTATGGTTTTAAGTTAATTACCGCGGCTGGTAAAAATTTCCTCTTATTTACTATAAGATTATTATTAATAATAATGTCAATCTCTAAATCTATTTTTTTGAGTATTTTTTTTACTCTTGAATTTTAAGCTAACTCTCAATTTGATTTTCACTTAAAATCTAAATTTTTAATCCACGCTTTACCAAAAAACTATAGGAATATAAACTTAACTAGTATGACCTCATCAAGCAAAAATTATTTACCTTATAGCTATTACCTATCACCTATTATCTATTTAAGGCTAATCGCCCGTTTGTATAACTCAAAATTTTCCAAAACAACTCCAGTTCCTTTAACCACACAAAGCATTGGTTCTTCGGCGACATGAGCCGGAACCCCAATCTCTGTCGTAACTAATTTGTCAAAACCTCGCAAAAGACTTGTCCCCCCACTTAAAACTATTCCCTTATCAATAATGTCTGAAGCTAATTCTGGAGGTGTTTCCTCCAAAACCGCCTTAATTGCCCCAATAATCTGGCTTAAAACCGGTCGGATTGCTTCAGTTACTTCAGTTGAGCTTAAGGTGGCAGTTTTCGGCAAGCCCATAATCGAATCTCGACCCTTAACCCCTACTGTTTCCTCCTTAGCTAAAGGCATAGCCGAACCGATTTTGAGCTTTATTTCCTCAGCCGTTTGCTCACCAACAATCAAATTATGCTTGCGCCTAATCCAGTTGGCAATCGCCTCATCGATTTTATTCCCGGCCACCCGAGCGGCTTTATGAGCCACCACCCCACCTAAAGAGATAACCGCCGCCTCGGTTGCCCCTCCACCGATATCAACAATCATATTCCCAGAAGGAATTTCGATGGGAATTCCCGCCCCAATCGCCGCTGCCAAAGGTTCATCAATTAAATAGGCGTGGCGGGCGCCAGCAGATAAAGTCGCATCAACCGCCGCTCTTCTTTCAACTTGGGTGCAACCGGCCGGCACGCAAATCATTACCTCGGGTTTAAAAAACATTGCCCGACCAGCAACTTTTTGGATAAAATATCGCAAAATTGCTTCAGTCACCACATAATCAGCAATTACCCCGTCGCGCATCGGTTTTGAAGCTTGGATATTTCCCGGAGTCCGTCCAAGCATTTGCTTAGCTTCATTCCCCACCGCCACCACTTGGTTATCATCAAGACTAACAGCAACCACTGTCGGTTCATTTAGAACAATTCCCTCGCCCTCAACCCAAACAAGGGAATTAGCCGTTCCTAAATCTATTCCGATACGTTTTGATAGCATGTGTATAATTGATAATTGAAAATTGATAATTGAAAATTTAATCTATTATATCCTATCTTGTCCCTCCTCGCAATAATATGTTATACTTCAACCTAAGATGAAGCGAGGACGGCTGATATTTTTCTTTTCAAGCTTAGTTGGCATTTTGGTAATTGCTTTTTTAGTCATTAAATTAGCTCAGGGGTATCGTCCTGATATCAGTCGGAGAACACTTCGCCCAACTGGACTACTCGTGGCCACCAGTATTCCTGATGGAGCTCAGCTTTGGCTCGATGGCAAGCTAACTTCTGCCACCAATACTACTTTAAATCTTTCGCCTGATGAATATCAGGTTGAAATCAAAAAAGATGGCTTTAGCTCATGGAAAAAGAAACTTAAAATTGAAAAGGAATTGGTAACCAAAACTGATGCCTATCTTTTCTCTACCTTTCCTGATCTTAAAGCCTTAACCTTTACCGGCGCCGCCTCGCCTTCGCTTTCACCTGATGGACAAAAGGTAGTTTTTGCCGTTTCTGGGGCTTCAGCGGGCAAAGACGGGCTCTGGATACTTGATTTAGCTGACCGACCTCTCGGTCTGTTTCGAGAGCCTCGGCAAATTATTCAGAGTGCCCTCAAGGGTCGGGATTTTGCTAAAGGCGAATACCAATGGTCGCCAGATTCAAAACAAATTTTGGTCACCCTGAGCGGTTCGGCTAAGCTCACCGCCAAAGCCTTGCCGAAAGGTAAAGAGGAAAATTTTTTGCTTGATAGCGACCGGCTTAATCCCGCCACTGATTTAATTGATGTTACTGACAATTTGGTGGGCATTAAACAGCGTTGGCAGCAAGAAGAGAAAATTCGCCAAGACGCCCAACTTAGCAAACTTCCTCCCAAACTGCTAGAGACAATTGATAGTAGGGTTGCCGATATTCAATTCAGCCCTGATGAAACCAAAATTCTTTATACTGCCACTGCCTCAGCTTCAATCCCCCAAGGTATTATTTCACCCCTGCTTGCTTCTAGCACTCAACCAGAAAGTCGAAACCTTGAACCAGGCAAAGTTTATGTTTATGATTTAAAAGAGGATCGCAACTTCGTTGTAATGGAAAATGGAGAATGCAAAATTGAAAATATTATCAATTCGCAATTATCCATTCGCAATTTGCAAGGTTGTACCTTGCGCTGGTTCCCAACATCTAAACATATCTTTTTAGTTCAAAAGGATAAAATCAGTATCATTGAATACGATGGCACTAACCTGGTTGATGTTTATTCCGGACCATTTGAAAATTCTTTTGCTTTTCCATTTCCGGCTGGAAATCGTTTGTTGGTTTTAACCTCAATCGGCAAAGATACTCCTCCAAATTTATACGCCATCAGCCTAAGATAGTTTACCCTGAAAGAATTGAAGGGCGCCCCTAGCAGGAATCGAACCTGCATCAACCGCTTAGGACGCGGCCACTTTGTCCGTTAAGCTATAGGGGCAGATAAGTTACTTAGGTTACCTAGGTTACTTAAGTAACCTAAATTCTACTCCTCAATCTCTTTTTAAACAAGTTTTCCGTATACCCACCTTCTTGGATAAACTTCTCCTCGACAGCCTTAATCTGCTTACTTAAAAGGTAAGTTTCCATGTGACAGAAGGTCAAAAACAGATTAACATCTTCTTCAGGGCTCCCCAGTAAGATAAGTTTTTCTTTTAAGTTACCTAGGTGACTTAGGTTGCTTAGGTGACTTAATTTAATTCCCAAATTTCGAAACCTTAAAATTCGGGGGTCAGTTTTCGGCCAAATCGCCAATTTTCTTTGTCTTAAAAAATCCTCAAAATCGGCTATTAACTCTTCAAATGAGGCCTCGGCCACACCCAAAAGCTTGATTTCTCCCTTTCTAGATGTTCGGCTTTGGCCAACAGCCTCGACAATATTCTGTTTGCCGCTGCGAGCCGACTGAATCATCTGCTCACAGGTACGACGAAACTTAATTTCGTTCAAATAACAATCGCAAAAAACCACTACCCCGTCATGGATAATTTCCGCATAGCGATAGGTTAATAAATATTTATGTTTGGGCAAATTAGTCATAGGTAACTTAGGTTTCCTAGGTAACTTAGGTAACCTATTTGTATTTTATCATTGGGAGGGTTAAAATACTAATATAATTTCGGAGCGTAGTTCATCGGTAGAACGCTCGGTTCGGGACCGAGAAGTACTGGGTTCAATTCCCAGCGCTCCGACTGAAATTATCTTCTTTCCCAAAAATCCTTAAGTTTTCTTGCCCGAGCAGGGTGGCGAAGTTTGCGGAGGGCTCCGGCTTGAATTTGCCTCGCTCGCTCACGAGTTACTCCTATTTTTCTCCCCACTTCCTCTAATGTTCGGGAATCGCCATCCTCTAAACCAAAACGCAGTCTCAAAACCTTAGCTTCCCGGGGCGTAAGCGAATCAACCACTCTTCTTAATTGCTTTGCCCTCGCTTCCCTTGTGGCTTCGTCTGGAGGAGGAAGGCCATCGGGATCTTCAATAAACTCCCCAAGATAGGAATCTTCCTCTACTCCAATTGGCTCATCTAAAGAGTGGGTTATCTTGGGAATAATTTGAATTTTTTTAACTTTTTCCGGTTTCAAGCCCAATCCCTTGGCTAATTCTTCCTCAGTTGGCTCTCGGCCAAATCTAGCAGTTAATTCGATTGTCTTTCGTTTAAATCTGCTTAATTCTTCGCTGGCATGGCCAGGAATGCGAATAGTCCGACCTTGTTCAGCCACTGCCCGACTCACTACCTGACGAATCCACCACCTTCCGTAAGTAGAAAATCTATATGGTTCTCCTGTTTCCGGATTAATCTTTTTAATGTCAAATCTGTCAACTGCTTTTATTAAACCCATATTTCCTTCTTGAATAAGATCCAAAAAGGGAACCCCTCGACCACGATAGAGTTTAGCGACGCTAATGACTAAGCGACGGTTGCTTAAAATTAAAGTTTCCTTTGCCTTCTTACCCTGCTCAATAGATTGTTGAAACTCTCTTTTTTCTTCTAAAGACAAATGGCCATCTTGACTGGCTAACCTCTCTTCCGCCTCGTCTCCCTTTATTTTCTGGCTAAATAACTCGCGTTCTTCTTGTGGAGAAAGAAGCGGCGTTTGTCTCGTTTCTCGAAGATATAAAGATACAAGATTGGTGGACTCTATTTCCGGAGAATGTGTCATGCTGTCCTCTCAAGTTTTTAAAAGCTTTTTAAATCGGGTTTCTTCTTTGTAAGGACCAATAATTGCCAAGTTGAGTTTTTGGGGTTTAAAAATGTCTTTGGCAACCCGCTGAACATCTTCGACGGTGACTTTGTTAATCAGCTTTAAAGTTTGTTCCGGGGTGCGAACTTGTCCTTCCAGGATTAGCTGGGCGGCGTAGCGGTTGGCGATGTTTTTCGAATCCTCCAAGGCCAAAATTAATCCTCCTTTGGTAAATTCTTTGGCTTTGTTTAACTCTTTTTGGGAAACTTTTTTGCTGGTAAGATTAGCCAATTCCTCAAGAACAATTTTTATCGCCTCTTGAATTTTTTCTAGGCGAACCCCGGCCCGGTTAAGCAAAAATCCAGAATCAGTATAATAATCAACTTCCGAACCTACATAGTAAGCTAGGCCCCTTTTTTCTCTAATTTCCAAGAATAATCGCGAACTCATCCCTCCACCCAAAATTGCCGCTAAAATCCCCAGGGCAAAACGGTCTTTATGAAACAGATTGTACCCCGGAACGCCCAGACAGAAATGTCCTTGTTCGGTGGTTTTGTTAATCAATTTTAATCGTGGCTGGTTTTGTTTAATCTTGATACTCTTTGTTACTTTTTGACCTGCTTTTCGCCGTGCGTCGCCAGAGCCCGCCGACTGGCGGGCGGCGGCGCGAAGCGAACTAAAAAAATTTTCAGTCATATTTTTTATTTCCTTATCATTTAGTTTTCCGGCCACGGCGACAACCATATTTTCCGGATAATAAAGACGGTCAATACATCTTAAAAAGTCCTGACGCTTTATTGCTTTTATAATTCTACTTTCTCCAGCAATATCCCAGCCCATTGGGTTGTCTCCATACAAAAGTCGGATAAAAACATCCCAAATCCGACGTATTGGCGTATCCTCGTACATATTAATTTCTTCAATGATTACCCCCTTCTCTCGCTCAATCTCCTCGGGTTTAAACAATGAATTGGTTAACATGTCGGATAAAATATCAAAAGCCAACTTGGTATGTTTTGAAGCTAATTTGAGGTAATAACCAGTGAATTCTTTATCGGTAAAGGCATTAAATTCCCCCCCAACACCATCAACCTCCGAGGCAATGGCTAGAGTGGTGGGGCGTTTTTTTGTCCCCTTAAAAGCCATATGCTCAATAAAATGGAAAAGTCCATTAACTTTTTTTGTCTCATAACGCGAACCGGCGCCAACCCCAACCATGACCGTCACTGATTCCATTTGAGGCATGGGAACGGTAATCAAACGCAAGCCATTTTTAAGAGTGGTTATTTTATAATTATCCATGGATTAATAAATTTTCAATTTACAATTTTTAATTTCTATTGAATTTACAATTTAAAAAATTTTCAATTATTTTTTTCTCTAAGAGAAATAACAATTCTCTGAAAAATTAAAGTCAATTCTTGAGCTTCTTGCCACAATTTTCTTATCTCTACTTTTCTCTCTGGAATACATTTAGCTATCATTCTTAACCAATGTTTGGTTTCTTGCGCTTCTTTCTTACAAATAAAGATTTTATTATTGAAATCTCTTCTGGAAGAAGCGGCATTAGCCTCCATATAATTTGCCCCGATGCTTGTCCCAGAACGCACAAGCTGGCTAAGAATCGGTTTAGTTATAGCATCTTGTTTTATGCTTTGGCAAAATTCGATAATATTTTCTCCAAATTTAGCTGTTCTTTCTTCAAGATCATAATTTTTTGAAAATTGTGACATTAAAAATTGATTGAAAATTGAGAATTAAAAATTAAAAATTCATGACTCACATTCGTTCGGGTGTCGCAATCCCTAATAAATTCAAACCGCTTTTGATTATCTGGTCAACAGCGGCGGTTAAAGCTAGACGCCCTTCGACAAACTCAGGGCTTTCCGCCTTCAAAATTGGCAATTTATTATAAAACAAATTATATTTTTGCGCCAAATCAAAAAGGAAATTACAGATTAAATTTGGTGAGTAATTCTCCCCGGCTTCGGCAACAACTTCGGGGAATTTATAAATAGTTCGCAGGATAGAGATTTCTTCATTAGTCAATCTCAAATTGGAAATTGGAAAATGCCCCTCGGTCCTGAGCTCGGGGTCGAAGGAGAAATTGGAAATTCCTGCTCGTCGCAGGACACTGCGACAGCGGGCAAAGGTATATTGCAAATACGGCCCAGAATTGCCTTCTAAAGCTAATGACTCATCAATATCAAAATATATCGTTGTCTCTCGACCAAACTTTAAAAGACTATATTTAATCGCCCCGAGGGCCACTTTTTCGGCTAAATTATTAAGTTGACTTTTAGTTAGCTTACCGCGAAGTTTTTGATTAGAATTTTTAATAATCTCCAATGCTCGACCCTCAAGCTCATCCAAAATCTCATCAGCTTTAACCACCTCCCCTTTTCGGGTGGCCATCTTTCCCCCGCCCTTAAAATTAATCAAAGCACAACTTAAATGGAAAAACTTCTCCAGACTGCCAATTCCTAACTGCTCACAAATTGCAAATAATTGTTTAAAATATAAAGACTGTTCCTCGCCAATATCCCAAATATACAAATCTGAAGGAAATTGCTTAGTTTTGAGCTTGGTCAGGGCTAAATCTTGGGTGATATACAAAGCGGTGCCATCGACTTTAACCACCACCGTATCAGGTAAACCATAATTGGCAAGATTGGTAACTATCGCTCCCTCGCTTTTCCGAAAAACACCTTTTTTTAATCCTAACTTAACAATTTCTTTCCCTTGCTTGTAATGATCAGATTCACGCCAAACCCAGTCATGGATACTGCCAACTCGTTTATAAGTCTCTTGGTAGCCTTTAGTCGACCAGTCCAAAATCTGCTTCCAAACCTGCCAAACCCCCTTGTCTTCCGCTTCCCAGGCAAGTAAAATCTCCTCCACTTGTTGGCGGACTTTTTCCGACAAATCATATGCCCGAGAGCCCAAAACGTACCAGATTAAATTAGCGTGGTCGGACTTAAGACGGAGGTCTTTGGGAGTTAACCAACTGGATTTTTTCTTTGTCCATTCCTCAAGCGACTTGGACCAGTCAATCTTTTTACCCAAAGCTTTAATTCGCCCATCAGGAATTTTTTTGAAATTCAAAAGTTGGCTTTTGGTTAATTTTGACTTTTTCTGTCCAAAAACCAAATAACCCCAAATCGCCTTACAAATATGAACGCCCCGATCATTAACGACGCAATCCTTAACCACTTTCGCTCCTTGAAACTCCAAAATATTCGCGGCCGCCATCCCCAAAAAATTATTCCGCAAATGCCCAAGCATAATCGTCGTTTGGGGATTTGGGCTGGTATGTTCCAATAAAATCCGTTTGCCCTTCAAAAAATTTCCCCTTCCATAGCGTTTGCCTTTCTTTAGCACTTCGACAAGCTCAGTGCTTAAGAATTCTGGACTAAGCTTTAGATTGATAAATCCCGGCGGAGCAACTTCGATTTTTGCTAGATATTCGGGTAAACCCAAAGAGCGCCAAGTATTAACAATTTTATTGGCCAAATCAACTGGGGTCAAAAATCCTGTTTTGCCCTGCCTCGCCGTCAGGCGGGCTTTTTGGAATTTTATCATCGCCACGTTGGTGGAGTAATCACCATGGTCAAGTTTACCCTGATCCGCCGACTGGCGGAGAAGGGGATGTTCCAAAACCAGCTTTTTAGGCGAAATCTTAAGTTTCTTTAGGACGACGGTTAAGTCCTTTTTGATTTGCTTGGCAATCATTTACTTTGTAGTATACCAGTTTTTACCATCAGAGACAATTTTAATCTCCCCTTCCTGGTCAGTTCTTAATATCTTAATATCTAAATCTCTTAATTTCTCAATTACTTCTTTCGTCGGATGTCCGAAGCTGTTCTTACCCACGGAAATCACTGCTAGTTGGGGTTTAATCTTTTTTAAGAATTCTTCGCCGGTCGAATATTTACTTCCATGATGAGCAATTTTTAAAACCTCAATCTCGCCTCTTTGGCGGGACAAATTGACCTGTTTTTCTACATCAAAATCTATATCACCAGTAAGTAATGCATCAAAATTGCCAAAAGAAAGCTGAAGAACAATTGAAGTCTCATTGAGCTTGCCGAGCCACAGCTCCTGGTTTCCCAATTTTTCCTTTGGCCATAAAACCAAAAGCTCTATCGGGCCAATTTTTAGTTGATCGCCTGCTTGGGGTGAGTAAATATTGACTTTTTCATCTAAAACGACTTGGTAGAATTCCCAAAATCCCAACTTCGCCCCGCCAGCTGGCGGGGCTTCGCTAGGCAGGCCCGCTGATTCAGGAATAATTGAATTAACAACAAACTGTTTCACATTATATCTTTTTATAACATCTATTAAGCCGCTAAAATGGTCTGCTTCGGGATGAGTTAAAATTACCATTTCTAAGGTTCGATCCCAAAATGGAATGTTATCAGCAAGGCAACCAAGCACCTTATTGTTCGGGCCACCATCAACCAAAATCTGGGTCTGCCTGTAAGTAATCAAAATCGCATCTCCCTGGCCAACATCACAAAAAACCAAATGGAGACGGTTGTCAGGTAAGGAAAAAACTCCTGCCCAAAGCAAAATCGCGGTTAAAATTAACCAAAAAATCAGTTTTTTTGTAACTTCAATTCCTCTCATTTAACTTAAAAATTATTACTCCCAGAACAAAATAATAACCAAACGCCCACCAGAACGAAAGTTTTCCGATCTCAAAACTGACCCATGATAAACTGGCAAACCCCTCAACAATTTTGACAAACCAGACTAAAAATAACCAAACAAACCAGGCCAGTAATTGAGCTAGCGGTTTGACAACCAAACTTAAGGCGGCCAAAATTCCTCCCAAGCTCATTATAAAGGGAATCGTCGGCAAAACTAAAGCATTAATCAAGGGGGCCAGAAAACTGATTTGACCAAAATTTGAAAGCAAAATCGGCAAAGTAGCCAGTTGAGCAGAGAGAGTCACCGCTAAACCATCGCCAAGAACCGGCATGGAGAAAACGCGGTGAGGGATGCCACGAAGCGATGTTTTCCCTAGACCCTGAATCATATGGTTCAGGGCGTATCCCGAGGTTACCTGGGGTGACCGCAGGGACGCTTGCGTTGGAAAACTCGCTGAGCTGGCGCCCGAACTCAGCGTTTTCTCTTTCAGTTTCGGATAAATTGTAATTATTCCTGCCATTGCCATAAAAGAAAGCTGAAATCCTATATCAAACAACATCAAAGGACTTAAAAGTAGCATCACTGCGGCCGCCAAAACCAAGCCAACACCCCCGTTCTGTTCTCTGCCAAATATTTGAGCCAGGTAAGTAAACCCAATCATGATTCCTGCCCGAACCACTGGCGCCTCGGCCCCAACCATCAAAACATAGAGGATTATCCCTATCATTGCCAAAATAACTGCTTTTCGCCGACTAATAAAGATTACTAAAGTCTCAATTAAAAAACCGGCAACCAAGGTGACATTTTGACCTGAAGCTACTACGAGGTGAAGCGTACCTGTTTTCCGCAAATTTTGCCAGAAATTTTCCGGCATTTGTTTTTTTATCCCAAAAAGAACCCCTAAAAGTAAACCCCCTTCGGGTTCGGGCAAAAGGGAGCTAAGCTCCTCTTCAATCCGTCCTCTAGTTTTAAACAGAAATTGTCTTAAACTAAATTTTGCCAACTGAAAGTCTTGACCTTCGATTCTTTGAATAGCTGGAAAATAAGTAAAATATTGGATTTGGAATGGATTCATCACTCTCTTTTGGAATTTGCCAATAACCTGAATTTTCTCTCCATAAAAATACCCTGGAAAACGAGAGGTTGTTATTAAAATCGGACCAAGGGAAATGATTTGGTATGAATCCTTAAGATATGGTTGTTGAATTATCCTGCCGACAATTTTCACCGTTTTTCTTTCGGGAATTTTATATTCGGAAACTTGAGAAAGACGAAAAAGATAAAGAGGAACAAACAAAACAAGAAGAATAAAAAATATTTTTTGGGTAGAGATCATAATAAATTTTAAGGGCTGTCGGGCAACTAATTTCTCAGAACCGTTCGGTCGGAAATAACAGGTAAATTCCGGTTTATTAGGATTCGCCTCACTATGTATCCCGCCTATCCATGCCTTAAGTAATAAAAATTAATCAACCCGACGGCGGAATAGATTTCTTCGAAATTGTTGCCCTCCGCCCTCTTCAAAACTGAACGGCGACTCCTCATTTCTTCATAGTGCGCGGGGAGCCCACCAAATTTTGTGAGGCTTCACATTGCGAGCGACTAAGAGTTGTGTTTAACAGCAAAGTGCCTTCTCGCGAGAGAATCTGAAGCCGACATCAAAATTTCGGTGGGCAACCATAGCGCAATCTGGACCTTTTCAATACACACTAATCTCATCTTTAATTCTCTCATAAACATTTTGGGGAATGATTTTGCGGTTCAGAAGTTCTTCGATTGATTGATAAGGTCGACCTTCAATAATTGCTTGGGCACGTTTTTCGCCAATCCCCCAAAGGGAATCAAGTTCGGAAGCGGGGGCGGAGTTAATATTGATTCTCCCAGCAACAACCGCACTTGAACCTGCCACCTTCTCGCTCTCTTGCTCTTTTACTCTTTCACTCTCTCGTGGGATATATAATTTACCTCCATCCACCAATTTCTGGGCTAAATTTAAATTGCGCTCCACCCATTCCCGATCCGCCGAAGCCGAAAGCCCACCGGCTAAAATTAACAAATCATTCAACCGGGAATCTCCTGATAATTCATAAACTCCGGGTTTCTCCACTGCCCCC
>Ga0210018_1000618_pt1 | contig 18323 bp, 22 predicted proteins | sample CryGeyCG2014_010_2_FD_183967 | JGI IMG/M metagenome (GOLD analysis project Ga0210018, IMG submission 183967) | Groundwater microbial communities from aquifer - Crystal Geyser CG09_land_8/20/14_0.10 (SPAdes) (version 2) | ecosystem: Environmental > Aquatic > Deep subsurface > Groundwater | place...
CGAAGATGAACCAGTTGATTTCTGGAGTGGCACCAGCAGCTGCTCCGGCGACGGCTACCGTAGCGGCGCTCCAGGCGCAGATCCAAGTGCTCCAACAGCGGTTAGTGCAGCTCCTTGCACAACTCGTGAATCAGCTAAAATCGCAAGTAGGTCAGTAAGATTCGGTTGGTAAATACAAAAATACTCCTGCGGGGGTATTTTTGTATTCGCTGATAAATGCCGATATTGCTGATGTATGCTGATTGGTAGTACAATTACAATTATATCAGCACCAATCAGCTTTATCAGCATAAATCAGCGTTTAGAATAAAATCAGCATTAATCAGCGGTTCTTATCAGCGTAAATCAGCAAGTAATAAAATCCGCATAGATCCGCGTCCATGTTTTTCAAAATCTGATATTATATAGCTATGTCAAAAGATTTGGAAATAATTAAAGAAAAAATCGCCAAAAAGAAAGATTTTTTGAGGGAAACCTACGGTGTGGAAGAAATAGGTGTTTTTGGCTCGTTTGTACAGGGTAACAACAACGAATCAAGCGATATTGATATTGCTGTTGAGCTTAATCACAAAATACCGGTAGGTTTTTTTGAATTCGCGCGAATGCAACGCTATCTTGAAAATTTACTTGGAAGAAATGTTGATTTAGTTACAAAAAGGTCAATTAAACCGTTTATTAAAGATAGAATTTTAGCTCAAATGATAATTATATGAAAGAGAAGCGAGATATTAATTTATATATCGGTGACATCATTGAAGCGATTAATGAAGTGGAGGAATATGTCTCGGAAATCGCGGATGCGGAAGCGCTTGCCAACGATAAGAAAACATATAGAGCGGTACTTATGAATTTCATCATTATTGGTGAAGCGGTTAGAAATATATACGAGCAAGTGAGAGAAAATCATCCGGAGGTTGAATGGAAAGATGTGATGTCAATGCGCAATAAACTTACGCATGAATATTTTGGCGTTGATAATCAAGTGGTGTGGGATTCAATCAAAAATAATCTTCCAGAATTGCGGGAGATTATTATGAGGATTAAGAAAGGTTTGCAGTAAAAACAGGTTTGTTTTTTATCCCGCGCGGGTGAAGGTTTTTTCTAAGTTTCCCGATAGCACATAATCGGGTCAACCAAAAACCGCCTTCGGGCGGTTTTTGGTTCACGGATTCATACTGATTTTTACGGATTGATACGGATACTGTATAATATCCACATTAATCAGTTTTAATCCGTATAAATCTGTGTATGGCATTATTATATGAGGGTGAATCTTACAAAATAAGGGGAGCTTGTTTTGCAGTATTTAATAATCTTGGAGGTGGCATTAAGGAGAAAATTATTGAGAAAGCTCTATTAAAGGAACTGAAAACTTTAGAGCTGTCCACTTCATCTCAAAAAAGAATTGATGTAATATATAAAGGAGAGAAAGTGGGGGTTTATATTCCTGACATCCTTATTGAGGATAAAATTATCCTTGAATTGAAATCAAAACCATTTATTACCAAAGAAGATGAAAAACAGTTTTGGAGCTATCTCAAAGGTTCCCGGTTCCAGCTTGGGTTTTTGATTAATTTTGCTCCTAAAAAGTTGGAGATTAAACGTTTTATTCACACTCCTAAGCAATCTGTATAAATCCGTTTCAATCTGTATACATCCGTGTCTAGAATAAAATCCGTATAGATCCGTACCAATCCGTATAGATCCGTGTCATTCTTCAAAGCATCAAAATTTTTCCTTTACCTCGTGCCGCTCGCGGTGGTGCTCGTGACCGCCTCCACACTCTTTCCCTTCATCGTGGGGAAATATGTGTGGTTTCGCACGACGGTAGACCTCGCCCTCGTCTTTTTTCTCCTCGGTCTTTTATTCCAGGATAAGTTGTCTGTTGTTAGTCGTAGGTTGTCAGTTGTGTTCCGCGAGCCGCTCGTCATCGCCGTTTCCGCGTTCGCGGGCATATTCCTCCTCGCGTGTCTTTTTGGGGTAAATCCCTCTTATTCCTTTTGGTCCAACTTTGAGCGCGGTGAGGGGGGCTTGCAATTGCTTCACCTCTGGCTTTTTTTTGTGCTTCTCGTCACGCTTTTTCAGGACGAGCGGGATTGGCGGCGGCTCTTCGGATGGATGCTTGCGGGGGGAGCGCTCTCCGCGGTCTACGGGTTGCTCGCCGGCTGGGGCGTTGAAAAATTCATCGGACCCCGTTTCAGCGAAGAGGGATTCCGTTTTCAAGGTTCCATCGGGAACCCTGCGTACGTTGCCGCGTATGCGCTCTTCCTTATTTCCTATGTGATATATCTCCTTCGGGATGTATGGCGGCAAAAAAAGCTTATTTCTGCCGGCGGCATTTTACTTTTGGTTTTAGGGTTGGGATTTCTTGTGATGTTCTTTGCCGCCGCTACGCGTGGTGCGTTTCTGGGGCTTGTTGCCGCGGCAGTGGCGTTCGCTGGGTATTTCGTATTCATACGTCGGCGATGGCGTAAATGGCTCGTGGGAGGGGTGGTGGTGCTCCTCCTCATCGTGGGGACGTTCGTATATCTCAAAGACACCCCTTTTGTGAGATCCATTCCGGGTTCGCGCATCTTTGATATTTCTTTTTCTGCGAATACCTTTAAGGATCGTGCCATTATGTGGAAGATTGCATGGGATGGGTTCAAGGAGCGACCACTCCTTGGGTGGGGACCGGAGAATTTCATTAAGGTGTTTGCGCACGATTTCAACACCGCGTACTTTAAGCCGTCCCAGGGATTTGGCGCGTGGTTTGACCGGGCACACAGTGTGTACTTTGATTATCTTGTGGAAATAGGCGCGCTGGGCCTCCTTGCATTCCTTTCCATGTTCGCGGTCCTTTACTGGAAACTTTTCCGCGTGGGGCGCACGGTGGAGGTAAAAGAGCTGCCAACCAATCAATCTGCTCGCCACGCGCCCGCCGCTCCCACAGGGTTATCGCCGTTCGTGGGCGCCTTTCTCTTTGCGGTGCCGGTGGCATACCTCGTGCAGGGGATCGTGCTCTTTGACGTGCTCGTTATATATCTCAACGTCTTTATATTTTTCGCGTTTGCGGCGTATAAGTTATCAATAAGCACCAAATGTCAAATAAGCACCAAATCTCAAGCACCAAATAACAAATAAATTACAATGTTGGAAGTCAGAACCGTGGATAATTTTAAATTTTCCCGCCGGAGGCGGGTCCGCCTTTGGCGGAGAATTTCGAATCAATTTTTAATGAATAAATTATCGAATAATGGTTATGATCTTGAAGAACGAACTGCCAAGTTTGGCGAAAATGTTATTGAGTTTTGCAAGGGTATTGAGCAAAACGCTGTGACCAAACCCATTATCAGCCAACTCATCCGTTCTGGAACGAGCATTGGGGCAAATTACATGGAGGCGAATGGCGCGAGTTCCAAGAAGGATTTTAGAAACAAGATTTTTATTTGCAAGAAGGAAGCGCAGGAAACCAAACATTGGTTGAGGATGATGGCGAGGTGTGTTCCCTGGAAGGGAGAGGGAGCGAGGAAATTATGGAAGGAGGCGCAAGAATTAACCCTCATTTTTGGGAAAATAGTTTCCACGATGGATAAGAAGAATTAAAACATTCAAAAGTTTATCATTCATTCAAAATTAAGAATTAGAAATTCAAAATTATGATAAGTCCTGTCCTTAAAAATTCGGTCACTGGCGCTCTCATCGTGCTGGCGCTCCTTTCCATCTGGTTTGGTTCCGTGCTCCCGTGGCGGAAGGCACGTTCCTACATTCAAGCCATTCAATCGTTGTCCACCGTGAAAAGTGTGGGTGAATTTGAGGATGCATTCAATAAATCGCTTTTGCTCGCATCTCCCGTTGGCCAGGAAGAAATTGTGAAATTCATGGGAAGCGACGTAATAGGCAACCTCGTGGCACAGGACAACCCCGAAGGCATTTCGCGCACGCTCGTGTCGTTCATTGAGCCGCATCTGTTCGCGGACGACGTAATGCACTTACTCGCCGGTGCCAATCTTTACAGTATGCTGTGGCAGAAGTACCAGCGGGAGGAGTATTTTACAAAAGCGGAACATTACTATCGCGCGGCGCTCGCGCTTGGTCCCAAACTCCCCCCGGTTTTGTATGGTCTCCTAAATTTGTACACGTTGGACAATAACAAAGAAAAAGCCGCTCAAATTGCTCAGACTATTTTGAAGTACTGGCCGGACGATTCTAACATTCAAGGTCTAATAACAAGGCTAAAATAGGTTTATCGGGCAGCTTATCCGAAGATGCTTAGGTGGATTCCTTGCTAAATTCCACGGGCCTTAGTTCGTGAAATTTGACTCATACTCAAGATAGAGTATAATTATACTCAAATCAGGCATATGTTAGATCTGATTACAAAATCCAAAATAAGGCAGAAAATTATTCTGCTATTCGTTTATAATCCAGATAAGGAATACTACATAAACGAAATAGCCCGTTTGATTGGAACTTCTGCTGGAAACGTTCAGCGGGAATTGAAAAAATTGTCCGAAAGCGGTTTTTTAACAAAAAACAGTAAGGGCAACGCAGTTTATTTTAAAATTAACCGCTCCAATCCTCTCTTGCCTGACATTAAGAGTATAGTTGATAAAACCATCGGTTTGAGTCATATTTTAGAGAAAGAATTACAAAAAACGGAGGGTATAAATTTTGCCTTTTTGTTCGGCTCTTTTGTTAAAGGCGATTTCGGTCAGGATTCCGATATAGATTTATATGTTATCGGCGAGATAAACGACGGAGAGTTGTATAGAAAAATAAGAAAAGCGGAAGAGAAAATAAATCGGGAAATAAACTATCATTTAGCAACCCAAGAAGAATTTAAAAAAGGTCTTAAAAAATCTTTTTTTCATAAGGAAATTGTTGCAAAGCGCGCTTTAATTATTGGCAATGAAAATGAATTCAGAAAGCTCATTGGATAAATTATTAAGAGAGGGGAAGATCAGGAAACAAAGCACGGATGTTAATCATCTGAATAGCTTGCTCAATTCGGCCCATCAGAATCTCTTATCGGCAAAATATAATCTAGAGGGTGGATTTTTGGAAACGGCGTTTAAATCCGCCTATGACGGATTGCTTCAAGTGTCCCGGGTTGTTTTGCTTTTGAACGGCTATCGGCCGGATGACGGCGAACAGCACAAAACAACTTTCATTGCGGCTGAAATAATTCTCGGCGGGGATTTTAAGGAATTAATTGAGAGAATCGGCAGATATAGGATTAAAAGGAACGAGGCAGTATATCAGCCGGTGGATTTTATTTCCAGAAACGAGACAATTGGCATAATTGATTCCGCTAAGGAGTACTGGCTCGCGGTCAAAAAGATTCTTAGAGAAAAAAATAACCAATTGGAATTATTTGATTTATAATGAGTAAATTATATGAAGAAAAAACAGAGGATTATTATTTGAAAGCTTACGCCATCGGCCCCAAATTACCGCCGGTGCTTTATGGCTTGGCGGATCTTTATGCCTCAAATGGAGATGTCGCCAAATTCAAGCCGGTGGCCGAAGCTATTTTGGCCAATTGGCCGGACGACAAACAGATGCGCGCCGCTCGCGCTTGGTCCCAAACTTCCACCTGCGCTCTACAGCCTCTTTGATCTCTATGAGGCGCACGGGGATATGGAAAAACGGCAGGAGATAAGCTCTCTCATCCTTCAGTATTGGCCTAATGACGAACAGGTGCGGATGTAGCGCGTACGTTCCAGGTCTTTCGTCATTGCGCCGAAAATTATCTGTGACGGAGACGATTAAAATATAGTAGGGGCGCGGATGGAAAGCTTATATCGTCAGTTTGTGGCGCGTAAAAACGAATTCGTTACCGGTTTTTAAAACATGGAGCGCATTCGCTTTTATTTGTGGTAATCAGGCGTCTTGTGATATATTCGTATCATGCAGCCGAAGCGATATCATCTTGCGGAGGACACGATAGACGAAAAAGACATTCACGCTCTCATCGAATGGCTCAAAGGCAACCCCCGCCTTACCAAGGGACCGCTCACTGTTGCTTTTGAGAAAAAGTGGAGCGAGTGGTGGGGCAAACCCTATTCCGTTTTTTGCAATTCCGGTTCTTCGGCGAATTTACTGATGTTTTATGCCCTATTACTCTCCGGCAAACTTAAGAATAAAAAAGTCATTGTTCCTTCCGCGGGTTGGCCCACCACGATTACTCCGGCAATTCAATTCGGATTTGAGCCGATTATGTGTGAGGCCGATAAGGAAACCTTCGCTATGGACGTGGATTGTCTTGAGGCGTTGATTGAAAAGCATGATCCGGGGGCGGTCATTTTCGTTCAAGTGCTTGGCGTCCCGTACCAGCATATTAATCGACTCCTTGAGCTTAAGAAAAAACACGCCTTTGTGCTTCTTGAAGATGCCTGTGCGGCGATGGGGGCGTCATACCACGGCCGCAAAGTCGGTTCTTTTGGTGATATGGCGAGTTTCTCGCTCTATTTTGGACATCAGCTCTCCACTATTGAAGGGGGAGTGGTTTTGACTGACGACGCGGAGTTCAACGACCTTCTCGTGATGCTGCGAAGCCACGGCTGGGGGAAAGATTTACCTCCCGCCTCCCACGAAGCGCTACTTGAAAAGTATCACGTGGATAACACCTTTAATCCCTTCATTTTTTACGAACCGGGGTTTAATCTTCGCGCCACCGACCTTCAGGCCTTTCTCGGGCTGCGGCAGCTCGATAAGATGGACTGGCTTATCAGGAGGAGGAATGAAACCCACCGCTTATACAAAAAGCTTCTTGGAGAAAAATTTTACACACAAACGTTTGACGATGAGACAATTGCGTGCAGCATCCACTTTTGTTCTTTGGCAGAGAGTTTTGAGGAACGGAATGCCATTGCGTCTGCCCTCGAGAAAAACGGCATTGAAACGCGACTGTATACGGCAGGGAATCTCGGGCTTCACCCGTTTTGGAAGAATCGGTACGGCGAGACGCATTTCAAGTGGGCGGACGAGCTCTACAAGCGGGGATTTTTCTTACCCAATCATCCGTCGCTCACGAAGGAGGATGTTGAGTTTATTGCGGGAGTTGTACTCGGGGCGATTGATCGTTGATCCGCAACAACATGGAACACAGAACATTCAAGAGAGCGCTCATCACGGGAATCTCGGGGTCTGGAGGGAGTTACCTGGCGGATTATGTTGTTGAGCATCACCCCGAGACCGAAGTGCACGGCATATCGCGGTGGCACAGCACGGGCACGAACAGAAATCTTGAACACCTTGGAGGCAGGATAAAAGTTCATGAATGCGATCTGAACGATTTCAGTTCCACACTGCGGGTGCTGAAGGAAGTAAAGCCAGATGTCATTTTTCACCTTGCGGCATACGCGAACGTGCGTGCCGCGTTCATCACCCCGCTTTCGGTGATGGAAAACAATGTCATTGGCACCGCAAATCTCCTCGAGGCTATCCGCGCCGCGGAGATAGACCCAGTGCTCCAGATCTGTTCCACCTCGGAGGTGTATGGGGATGTGAAACCGGAAGAAGTACCTATTAAAGAAGCGTGTCCGATGCGGCCGATGAATCCCTACGCGGTTTCCAAGGTCGCGCAGGACCTCTTAGGATTTGTATATTTCCGGAGTTATGGCATGAAGGTTATTCGGACGCGGATGTTCGCGTACCTGAACCCTCGGCGGGAAGATCTTTTCGCTACCGCATGGGCGAAGCAAGTTGCACGTATTGAGGCAGGGCTTCAAAAAGAACTTCTCCATGGAAATCTGAAATCTACACGCACGCTTATAGATGTGCGCGACGCCATGGAATCCTACTGGATTGCGGCAGAGCGGTGTGAGTTTGGCGAGGTTTATAACATCGGGGGGCCGACAGTGATAACCACTGGCGAGTTTCTTGAAGTGTTGAAGAAGCTTGCGAAAGTTGAGATTCCAAGCAGGGAAGACCCCGCGCTGCTGCGGCCCGCGGACGTGACGCTCCAGATTCCCGACGTCACAAAATTTACCGAAGCAACAGGATGGAAACCAAAATATCGCTTTGAGGAAAGTGTGAAACACCTCCTGGAATTTTGGAGAGAAAGGATTGCAAAGGAAGGGAAGTAGTGTTTCTTATCATAGCGAGAGTGCGCTTCTATTGCATTTTTGCGGTGCTTTCATACAATAGCCTCACATGTCAAAAGTACTTGTCACCGGCGGCGCCGGATACATCGGTTCCATACTGGTACCCGAGCTTTTACGGAATGGCCACGAAGTGACCGTTATCGACAACTTCATGTATGGGCAGACCTCGCTCGCTGATTGCGTACTCAATGAAAATCTCTGTGTGGTGCGGGGTGATGCGCGGAAGCGCGAACTGATAGAGAAACATATCCAAGGCAAGGATTATATTTTCCCGCTCGCGTGCATCGTGGGAGCGCCCGCGTGCGACTACGATCCTGTTGCCGCCCGATCCACGAACCTTGATGCAGTGAAGATGATTCTCGAGCTCCGTAAGCAGGAGCAACGCATCATTTTTCCGAACACGAACAGCGGATATGGTGTTGGGAGCAAGGGTGTTTTCTGTGACGAAAATTCATTTCTGAACCCCATCTCTTTCTACGGCCGCTTGAAAGTTGAAGCGGAAAAGGCGGTGCTTGCCTCCGGGAGCGCTATCACGCTCCGACTCGCGACCGTGTTCGGTATGAGCCACCGGATGCGTTTGGATCTCCTCGTGAATGATTTTGTTCACCGTGCGATGCGCGATAAAAGCATTGTGCTTTTTGAGGCGCACTTCAAAAGGAACTTCGTCCATATTCGTGACGTTGCCCGCGCGTTTCTGCACTGTATGGAACACTTCGATGCGATGAAAAACCAGGCGTACAATGTCGGGTTAAGCGATGCGAATTTGAGTAAGGTGGAGCTCTGCGAGAAGATCAAAAAGCACGTGCCAGAATTTGTCTATGTGGAATCAAATATCGGCAAAGATCCTGACAAGCGAAATTACATCATTTCGAACGCAAAGATCGAAGCAACGGGTTTTAAAACGAAATATTCTCTTGATCAAGGAATTTCAGAATTAGTGAAGGGATATCAGATAGTGCGCCACCTGGACTACACGAATTTCGCTTAAATCACATTTAACATTTGACCGTTCACATTTGACCGCGGTCAGTTGTTAATTGTCAGGTGTTATGGCCTCTACGAATCCGCTTGTGAGTATTTGGATACCCGTGTACAACGGTGCCCATTTGATATCTAAGGCGCTGGAGAGTTGTATCCATCAGACCTATAAAAACATAGAAGTTATTGTTTTTGACGATGCGAGTACCGACAGCACGGGCAGGGTGGTCGCGGAGTATGTCGGAAGGGATACGAGGGTGAAGTATTTCAAAACCGAGAAAAATCTCGGACAGAATAAAAGTTATCCCAAAATACTTGAACGGTGTTCTGGAGAGCTATCCCTTTTTCTCTGCGCTGATGATTGGATTTCCCGAAATTACATAGAAGAGGCCGTTGAAATTTTCACCGATGATCCTGGAACGGGTGCCGTCACGAGCAGGGTCTGGAGCGTATCGGAAAAAGGTGGGAGGTACTCTTTCTCTAGAGAACCGGAAGTGAAGACGGGTAGATACGCGCGCCGCTGGTTTGGGAGGAACGCATACCGAAATTTTATCACCTCAATGCTCATTCTCGGCGTGGTGAGAACAAAAGATGCGCTTAGGGCCGCATATCGGATAAATGAGATTGTGAATAATCCGCCGCCGGAGTTAGATAACGAACTAAAAATGCTCATACAGCGTGAGTATGGAGGGGAGTTTATATTTTGTGCTGAGGTAATGGCGCACTACAGCCACCTTCACGTTCCTACAAGCGCTATTTTATTAAAAACGGAATTGCCAGAAGAACATTATGTAGAGAATAAAGGTTCAATGAAGATGCGTATCAAGTTTAAGCTTTGGCCTCACGAAAGGACCGCAAACGGAATTTTGAAGCTTCACTATTTCAGCAGGAAACTCTACGACGTGTCCTTTAAAAATGATTGGAAGGAGTATATTCCCGCAATGAGGATATTTTTTGGACAAGAAGCGTTCGCCACCATTGTGATTGAGGGAATAAAGAGACGTTTCGCCTCCTCGTTTTTCAACTGGCCCAATCTCACAAAGGGCCTGGACGAATTCTTTTCCGAATATTCATTGTACGAGGTTGCGTCATCTCTACTTCTTGCGTTGCCGCGGGTTTTCATAAGAATGGCGGGTTCGTTGCGGCGCAGGATTTTCAGGGCGCCACGACAGGATATATATAAACGCGAGTATTTTTTGAACAGAGAAGGGCATTTTTTGGTCAGTGAGAAATAACCCTAAACCAGTCCGCTTACACATTTCTTTACCCCTTACTCTGGTTCAGCGGACATCGGCATTTCCTACGAAAGACACCGCAATTAAGAGCGTAATAATTTACAAAAATTCCCGTTAACAAAAGAAAACCACAATCATTTTGTAGCGGAAACAAGGCCAAGCAGACCTGCTTAGGCCTTATCTTTTTCTCCGGAACGTTTTAATTTCTCGATTATTTTTGTTGTTGAGATGCCCTGGAATTCCGGAGGCGCCTCTCGTTTGAGAACCACGAGGCGCACGTGGTATTTTTCCGAAAGGTTCTTTCGGTAGGGGATATCAAAGGCGTCCCCGTTTACCACGTAAACATCCGGTTTTAATTTTTGGAATACGTCCTCGATGGCCTTGAGAAGGTGGGCGTTTGTTGAAGTCGTTTCATCAATAAGACAATAATCTACGGGCTTGAGCGCTTGCATCAATTTAATGCGAACGTGCTGATTTATAATAGGTCGCTCACTTCCTCCGAGGCGACGCATCACAGCATCTGATGCCAGCATGACCACCAATATATCCCCATATTTTTTGCAATTTTCAAAAAAAAGTACGTGTCCTCCGTGGATGATATCGAATTTCCCGGAGCAGAAAACAATTTTTTTGCCCTCGTGTTTTTTCCTGATGGTTGATAATTCCTTGAATAAAAGGTAGGCCATAGTGGTAGATTTACATCATTTGGCGGGTTGTGCAATTATTGACAGTTTGCCTACTTCTGTGATATATTTTGGAACAGTTTTTATTTCAAACTAAAAAGGAGCTGTTATGAATAAGAGATTCGATGTGCTTTTTGTAATCCCGGGAAATCTCGGGCAGGTGTACCAAAACTTGGCGACGGAGCACGCCATTGAACCGCCCGCTATGGCACGGTGGATCGCTTCGTATCTCATACGAAGAAACTGCGGCGTTGCGGCTATTGATGCGGTCGCCGACCACCTGGATGACAACGCTGTCGCCAAGCAGGTACAAGACCTCAACCCGTATCTTGTGGTGGTGCCCGTATACGGTTATCAGCCGTCTGCAAGCACGCAGAATATGCCCGCCGCGCGCTTGGTGTGCCAAGCGATCAAAACGTGGTGCCCCGAGGTTCCTATCTTGATGACCGGGACCCACCCCGCCGCGTTACCTCAGCGAACACTCCTCGAAGAGCCTACTGACTTCGTATGTGACGGCGAAGGGCCGATCACGGTTTACGAAGCACTGCAGACAATCAAGGCGAAAGATTCAATGGGTAAGGTGCGTGGGTTGTGGTATCGGGAAAATGATGTGGTCATCAAAACACCTCCGGCGCCGCTCATTCAAAATCTGGACGAGGAACCGCCGGGACTCGCGTGGCCACTCTTTGACCCTCGCAAGTACTACGCTCACGACTGGCATACAGGGTATGATGATTACCAAAATCGGACGCCGTATGCCAACATCATTACCGAGCTCGGCTGTCCGTTTCACTGCCAGTTCTGCTGTATTCAAGCGCCCTTCAAGACCGGCGAGGCCGCCGTTGGTTACAAACCATCGGTTAACAGTTATCGGTGTTGGAGTCCGGAAATAGTGGTGAAAGAGATTGAATGGCTCGTGAACCAGTACAATCTCATGCACATCAAATTTCCGGATGAGATGTTCATGTTGAAACCGAGCCATGTACTTGGGATTGCTGAAGGTATTGCGGAGCGTTTCGGCGATTCCTTGAACATCTGGGCGTACTCCCGGATAGACACAATGAAACCCCAGTTTCTGGAACGGATTCGTCGTGCCGGGTTCAAGTTCGTGGCATTCGGCATTGAGTCGGCTGAGAGCAAGGTACGGGATGGGCAGGACAAGGGTTTCTCCGACAATAAGATCGTGGAAACGGTAAGGCATACCGAAGAAGCCGGCATCAACGTCGTGGGGAACTACATTTTTGGTCTTCCCGGCGACACGCTGGTTTCCATGCAGAGGACCTTGGACTTTGCGATGTCCCTGAACACCGCCTACGCCAATTTCTATTGTGTGGTGGCATACCCTGGCTCCGCGCTCTACCTTGAAGCGAAACAACGTGGTATTCCTTTGCCTGACGACCACGGTGGTCCTGGATGGATCGGGTACTCACAACATGCGTATGAAACCATGCCGCTTCCCACGGAGACGCTCAGCGCGGCGGAGGTGTTGCGGTTTCGCGATGCTGCGTGGAGACGATATAACACCAATCCTGCGTTTATTGAGAAGATGGGGCGGGTGCTAGGGAAGGTGGCGGTGAGGAACATCAAACGCGTCACCGATCTCCCCCCACTCAAGCGGAAGATCCTCAGCGATTTGAAAAGGGGCGGTCTATAAAACCGCCCTTTTTATTTTTCGCATTTCTCGTTAGAATAAAAAGAATGAAATTTCCTAAACCTGGCAAGAAAAAATTGCTTTTAGAGAAATTTGGCAAGCGCGTTTCAAGCCAGCAATTTATTATGCCAGACGGCGCCTCCCTGGATTACATATTTTTCCAAGTTGCCAATCCGGTTATGGTATTTCCCGTGACAGAGGAAGGACACGTTGTAGCGCTCAAGCAGTTCAGATTCGGCGCGAACGCTGTTGTTATCGAAGTGCCGGGCGGCAATCCCTCGAAGAAAGGGGAAACCGACGAGGCGACGGCGGTGAAAGAATTAGCGGAAGAAACCGGATATGTGTGTAAAAAGCTAATAAAGTTAAATAACAATATTTGGTTTGAACCGGCAAACTACAGGTGCCATTACTCTTCTTTCCTGGCGCTCGGATGCAAAAGAGAAGAAAAACAGAAGCTTGACGACTCCGAACTCGTCGAAGTATTTGAGGTCCCACTTAAGGAATGGGTTGCCATGATAACGAACGGGGAAATCACCGATTTAAAAACTATTGCCACTACTTTTTTTGCACTACCACACCTTGGTTACAGTGTTTCTAAAATCGAGGGATAGGTGTCTTAATGGTGTGCTGGACCACGTGAGGAGTGACAATTTAGTGTAATATTATATATGTCCATATTCTGTTCCTAAGACTTTACGGGTTATCGAAGTGTTACAAAAGCTTGCAATTTTTTGTCTTTCTGGCACTATATTTGAGGCCATTTTTCAAAACAAATAGAAAGGGGAATCAATGAAAACCTTATCAAAGGAGGAACTCATCGCTTTTGAGGAAGGGATCGCTGAGGCCGCAGCAAGAGGTGAAGTCAAGGGACCGATCCACCTCTCTTACGGAAACGAAGATCAACTTCTCAAAATCTTTGAGGGTGTCAAGGAAGAGGACTGGGTCTTCTCCACTCACCGCAATCACTACCACGGTCTCCTTAAGGGGATACCGCCCGCCTGGCTAAAGGAAGAAATTTTTGCCGGGTTCAGCATGACGATTAGCAGTCCAAAACACCGTTTCTACGCATCCGCCATCGTGGGAGATATCGCCCCCATCGCAGTTGGCACCGCATTGGGGCTCAAGCTCAAGGGTGCTGCCGAACATGTTTGGTGTTTTGTGGGAGATATGTTCGCGGAAATGGGCGCGTTTGAAGAGTCGGTAAAGTATGCCGAACGGCACGACCTGCCGATCACCTTCGTGGTGGAGGATAACGGTGTAAGTGTGGTGACACCTACCCAGGAGACGTGGGGACTCAGGCCTCGCGTCAGTAAGGTGGTGCGCTACTCATACAAAAACGCCCGCTATCCGCACGCAGGTGTGCAGCGTAAATACGCGGGATTCTAAGGAGGTGCTATGAAATATCTTGAAGAGTTAAAAAGAGCTTCGCAATTTCTCGCGGAGAAACCTGATGTTGTTTATCTCGGACAGAACACGGTGTATCCGGGGAGTATGCAGTGTGCGACCTTTGTGGACGATATTCCTCGGGATAAGCGTATCGAACTCCCTGTTTTTGAGAACACTCAGATGGGAATTACAATCGGACTCGCCCTTGCTGGATATGTGCCGGTCTCTGTCTTCGGTAGACCCAATTTCCTTCTCTATGCGATGGGAATGCTGGTGAACGAGTTGGATAAACTGTCCGCGATGACTTGCGGCAGAGTTCAACCGAAGGTGATCATCAAGGTCATGAACGGCTCCGTCAGACCGCTCGATCCGGGCGTACAGCACCGCGGGGATTTTACGGATACTTTCCGATCAGCCCTAACGAACGTAGAAGTGATTCGTCTCGATGAACCGGAGCAGGTTTTCCCCGCGTACGTTCTTGCCTATGAGCGAACGGACGGCAAGTCAACCATTCTAGTTGAATGGGGTGATTATTACAAAGAGAAATAGTCGCCGTGAGTTGTGCCCGCGCAGAGTAACGTGCGGGCTTTTTTTATTTATCCTTCCCCATTACTCTCAAGAATATCAGCAACTCCCAATAGATCTTTCGCTTCATAATCCGCTTTCACCGCGTTTTCATATTGGTTACAAGTGATCCGGAAGGTAACACCGCCGCAGTTTTTCCCGAACTCGGTGTCCGAGTCCTTGTCGCCGACGAAAATACTTTCCTTGAGGTTTATCCTGAAATCTCGCCCTGCCTCTTCTGCTAAGCCGGTTTTTGGTTTTCGGCACCCGCAGGCGCCGGTGAAGTCCGGGTGGTGGGGGCAGAGGTAAACCTTTTCTATGTGTATTCCTTTTCTTTCGAGCCTGGAGAGGAGTACGTCGTTGAACTGTTTGGCATCATGGATAGTGAAGAGTCCCCGTGCGACACCGGCCTGATTGGTAACCACGATAAATTTGAATCCCAACGATTGCATTTTTTTGAGACCCTCAGCCACGTTTGGCAAAATTTTTAGATCGCCGATACGGTAGACATGCATTCTGTCTCCCACGAGCACGCCATCGCGGTCCAAAAATACCCACCTTGTTTCGTTTTTCCCTGGCGCCATATTTTTTTATTGTAATTTTTTATGGTCAATTTGCAAAATTGGTGGTCATTGGTTGATAATGTGGGAACCATGGTAATCACGAGGACCCCGTTCCGGATATCGTTTTTTGGCGGCGGCACCATGGAGCGGTGGGAGGAGGCGATTTGGGAGTGGTAAGGACGGTTTGAATTGAAGGGAAGAGTGTATGCGGGTGAGAAAAATACACGATTTTTTAGGAAGCTATTTTTGTGCGTGGTCTCCAAAATAGGATAATAGACAAGGAAATTCTCCGGTGTTAAAATCGCCACAATGAAAAAAGTTGCTACCAAAAAAAATGTACTCGTAACGGGGGGTCTTGGTTCCATTGGCCATGTGCTCTGCGCGCGCCTCTTGAAGGACGGCTACGGCGTGGTTATTGTTGATGACCTTTCCGTTGGCAGGAAGGAGTTTTTGGAAGAGTTGCCAGGGGTGAAGTTCTATCAGTGTGATATAGCCGATTATCGGAATTTTGAAAAAGCGTTCAGCGAGAATGCCATCGATGCGGTAGTGCACCTCGCGGCTAAACACTACATCCCTTACTGCACCGCACACCCCAAAGAGGCCATGGAAACCAATATCTTTGGGACGCTTAATACATTGCTTCTCATGAGACAGTACAACGTTTTGCGCTTGGTATTCGCCTCCACATCTTCGGTATACAAACCCTCCGTACACCCCTACAAGGAGGACGACGAACTGGGTCCGGTCAATTTTTATGGCATCTCGAAATTATTGTGTGAGAACGCGATTCAATCGCTCTCATCCGAGTACGGCATTACGTACACAATTTTGAGGTTTTATAACGCGTATGGTCCCAACGATCTCGTGCACCACGTGATACCCGAGATCGTGAAGCAGGCGCGCTTCTCGGATGTCATCAAGGTTGGCAATCTGGACTCCAAGAGGGACTTCATACGGGTGGAGGATATCGTGGATGCCATAGCAAAATGTCTTGTGAATGAGGCGGCACATAACAATATCTACAACGTAGGAACGGGGAGGGCACTCTCGATAAGGGAGGTGATCCAGGCCGTTTCTAAAGCGGCCCACAAAGAGTTCATTATCGAGGAGGATGAAGCCAAGAAAAGGGCATCGGACCCGCCCATGCTCCTTGCCGATGCCTCAAAGATAGCCCTGGAACTCGGTTGGCAGGCAGATAGGGATTTTTCATTGGATATGGTGTTTGCCGACACGAAATTTTGGCCGTCCTCGGAATGAGAATCCTCTACATCGCTTCGGATACGAAAGCGTTGGGCGGTATTCAGCAATACAACAGGAAATTCCTTGACTCCCTGCGGGCACGCGGGGACGAAGTGGTATTAGTGGAACTCAAGGGAGGGGGATTCCTCGCTAAGGCCCGTTTCATCGTTAAGTGTTTTATCCAGGGCGTGAGGCACCGGCCCGACCTTACCGTATGTGCCCACGTGAACTATGCGCCCTTCGGGCTCTTCATGAAAAAGTGGTTCGGGCAGGATTATATCGTGTGTACCCACGGCATTGACGTGTGGGAGGTGCGGGGTGCGCTCCGGCGGAAGGCCCTACAGGAAGCAGACCTCATCACCACCGTTGCCGAATTCACGCGGGACAAAATAGTCCGTCAGCTCCCCGAGGTCAGGGACCGAATCTACCTCCTCTACAATTGTGTGGACGGCGCGCGGTTTGTGCCGAAAGTAAAATCGCCGGCGCTCATAAAACGATACGGTTTGGAAGGTAAAAAGGCGATATTCACCATCGCGCGGCTTTTAACGATTGAGGGCTACAAGGGATATGACCGCGTTATCAAGGCGATGCCTCAAATATTGCGAGCTGTGCCCAACGCGGTCTACCTCCTCTCCGGGGAGGGAGATGATATGCCGCGGGTTCAAAAGCTCGTTCATGAAATGGGTTTGGAGGATAAGGTTATCATGACCGGCTACGTGCCGGAGGAAGAGATGGTGGATCACTACAATCTTGCCGATGTGTTCATAATGCCGTCCAAGGCGGAGGGTGCCCCCGCGGTTTTCGTGGAGGCGCTCGCCTGCGGCATTCCGGTCATTGCCGGCAATAAGGACGGGTCGGCAACGCCGCTCATGGGGGGGGAACTGGGCCTGCTCATTGACCCGGAGAGCGTTGACGAGATCGTTGCGGCGATTATCAACATACTCACTGGCAAGGTAAGAAAGGAGCTCCTGGACCGCGATTTCCTGCGGCGTAAGGTTTTGGAAAAATTTGGCTTGGACCGTTTTCCGCAGAGGGTTGATGAAATGTTTAACAGAATTGAAGTTGAGGAAAAAAAATAAACGGAACTACAGGCGTGCTATAATCTTTCTACCTATGTCCATACCGTTCGCGGTAAAAAAATTCGTCAAACGCGTTTTGAATTGGGGGAGTCCGGAGAAGTATGTGAGAAAACTCCACGAGAAACAGGCCTATCTAGACGCATACACCGCGCATACCGATGCACGCATTGCCGAGGGTGACGCTCAACGTGCGATAGGGGGTTCGTGGGAAGAAATGGGAAAGCTCCAGTTCGATTTTTTGGTTAAGAAGGGTCTCAAACCGCACCACACGATGCTGGATATCGGGTGCGGGACGCTCCGGGGCGGGAGACACTTTATTAAATACCTGGACGCCGGGAAGTACGCGGGTTTTGATATTTCGGCGAAGGCCATTGAGTATGGCAAGCAACTTGCGCAGAAAGAGGGTCTTGCTGATAAGGCACCGCAACTCTTCGTGAGCGAGAAGAAAAACCTGAAGTTTGAAGAGTTAAAAGGGAAAACGTTCGATTTCATTCTGGCGCAGTCGGTGCTCACCCACCTTCCGCCGGAACCCATTGAGGAGTGTTTTGAGAACATCGGCAAAGTAATGGATAAGAACTCGGTTTTCTATTTCACCCACTTCGGGGGGAGCCGATATCAACACTTCTCCATAGAGGATTTCCGCTATCCCTTTTCACACTTCCAATCGCTCGCCGATGAATGCGGTTTTTCCGTGAAAGATTGCTCAAGCGAGTATCCTCATCTCATCGGCCAGAAGATGGTCGAGGTAAAGAAGAAGTAAACGAGGTAACGTCTCGCGCGCAAGAGTTTTGCTTCGCGCGCTCCAACAGGGTTTCTTGGGAATGGTGCGGGTGGCGGACACCTATCATCGAATGA
>Ga0210018_1000619_pt1 | contig 18316 bp, 13 predicted proteins | sample CryGeyCG2014_010_2_FD_183967 | JGI IMG/M metagenome (GOLD analysis project Ga0210018, IMG submission 183967) | Groundwater microbial communities from aquifer - Crystal Geyser CG09_land_8/20/14_0.10 (SPAdes) (version 2) | ecosystem: Environmental > Aquatic > Deep subsurface > Groundwater | place...
CATATCTTGAAAATTTAGCTGCTGAGATTCAAGAAGAAGTTCCCTCAGGATTAGGAAGAGGAAGACAAATTAAATTATCAATTGAACAAATAGATAAAATTTTAGAAGGAGGAATTCCAAAATTGGTAGCAGAAGGATATGGAGAAAAAGAAGATATTGAGAATTGCGAGGAAAGAGGGAGAATGGGTGGAGCCGATGCTTCAGTAGTTTCTGATAGAGCTAAAAATAGAGGTAGAGATCAGGTTGGCACTCTCGGCTCAGGAAATCATTTTCTGGAAGTTCAAAAAGTAGCTGAAGTTTTTGATGAAAAAGTAGCTGAAGTATTTGGTTTATTTAAAGACCAAATCGTGATTATGATTCATACCGGGTCGAGAGGCCTCGGGCACCAAGTAGCTACTGATTATATCAGAGAATTTATGGGTTTGATGACAAAATATAAAATCAAAGTGCCTGACAGAGAATTTGCTTGTGTTCCTTTCAATTCCCCGGAAGGACAGCGAGGCTTGGCAGCTTCAGCCTGTGCTGCCAATTATGCTTGGGCAAATAGACAAATAATAGCTCACTCTATTAGGAAAGCTTGGAAGAATGTTTTAGGAGAGAAAGCTTCAAAGCTTCGAGCTCTTTATGATGTTGCCCACAACATTATTAAAAGGGAAAAATATAATATTGAAGGTAAAGAAATTGAGGTTGCTATTCATCGCAAAGGTGCCACTCGAGCTTTTCCTCCGGGTCATCCTGAGATTCCAGAAAGATATCGAGAAGTGGGACAGCCAGTTTTGATTCCTGGTTCGATGGGCACTGCCTCCTATGTTTTAGTTGGGACGAGAGAGGGTGAAGAGGCGTTCTATTCTACAAACCACGGCGCTGGTAGGACAATGTCTCGACACGAGGCGATAAGAAGAATTTCTGGTCAAGAGATAGTAAAAGAATTAGAATCAAAGGGAATTATCATTAAATGTCACTCAATGCGCGGCATTGCTGAGGAAGCCCCTCTGGCTTATAAAGACATTCATAGTGTTGTTGAGGTAGTTCATAACGCCGGACTTTCAAAAAAAGTGGCAAAACTCGTACCTCTTGCAGTAATTAAAGGTGAATGATATAATTGAATCTCCAATTATATGTTAAAAATAGGAGTAAATTTTTTTAATTTGAGACAATTTTATTTAATTAATTTTTTGCTTAAGTGGTTTTATGAAAAAAAGACTGCCAAAAAGTCTTCGCAAATATATCCGTCAAGAAAAAGCTCGGATTCGTCGGGAGATTTCAAGTTTGGCAGAGCAGGAAAAACAAATTCAAAAACTTTATGAGAAATTTTTGAAAAAACAATGAAAATAAATGAAATTTACAATTTAGCCATTCAAATGGGAATCAAAGCTGATTTGCGGGGAGAAGAAAGAGTTGAGAAACTTTTGATGAGAAAAAGAGAGAAATTTCAGAAACTGTCGGAAAATGAAAAAGAAGATTTTGATAAAGAAGCCCTGGAAAATCCCTATTTAGATTCAAGAATTTTAAATGTTTCTCAAGATAAAGAAATTAAAAAAATTTTGGTTGGCATTGATATCGGACCAGCCGAACTTTTAATAGCAAAAGAAATTGGGAATATAGATTTAATAATCGCTCACCATCCGGTAGGAAAAGGATTAGCTCATCTGGCAGATGTGATGGAGCTTCAAGCTGAAGTTTTAAACCAATATGGAGTGCCGATAAATATAGCTGAAAACCTCATGGCTGAGCGAATTGAGGAAGTGGCCAGAGGGGTTTCAGCTGCTAACCATCAAAGAACAGTAGATGCAGCTCGATTATTGGAATTTAATTTAATGAATTCTCATACTCCCTGCGATAATTTGGCAGCTAATTTTTTAAAAGAAAGAATTGAAAACAACAAAGAGATAGAAAGAATTGAGGATTTAATGAGAGTTTTAAGAGAGATTCCAGAGTACAAAGAGGCGATAAAGATTGGAGCCGGTCCTAAAATTTTTGTCGGCAAACCTGAAAACCGCTGTGGGAAAATTGCTTTAAGCGAAATTACCGGTGGGACAGAAAGTTCGCCGAAATTATACGAGAAAATGGCTCAAGCTGGTATTGGCACTATTGTCGGGATGCATATTTCTGAAGAACATAAAAAAGAAGCTGAGGCCTCGAATTTAAATGTGGTTATTGCCGGTCATATGAGCAGCGATTCTTTGGGAGTTAACTTATTTTTAGACCAACTTGAAAAACAAGGAATAGAAATCGTTTTCTGTTCTGGTTTAATTCGAGTTTCCAGGAATTAAGAGAAGCTTTTCTAAACACTGATTTAGTTCCCTTAAAATTCTTGCTGGCTTTTTAGATTGTAAAAAGCCAGTTTTTTGATAAGATGAAAGTAGGATAAAAATATGAAAACAGGGGTTGCTACAGTTCCTTAAAGCAAAATTTCAATTCAAGAAAAAGTCGAAGCTCATAAAAGGTTGATTAAAGTTTCTAAATATGAGTAATAAATTTTTTACAAAAAAAGCCCCTCCAAGAACAGGAAAGAATTTTCTGTTTACATCAGAATCGGTAACGGAGGGGCATCCTTGACAAGCTCGCTGATCAGATTTCCGACGCGGTTTTAGATGAAGTTATTGCCAAAGATAAATACGGCAGAGTGGCTTGCGAAGTAGCGGTCGGTATGGGATATGTGATTGTTGGGGGAGAGATTACCGCCAAAACCTGGATTGATGTAAATAATCTGGTAAGAGGAGTAATAAAGGATATCGGTTACGATAAACCGGAGTATGGCTTTGATTATCATACAGTGGCGATTTTTAATAGCATTCACGGACAGTCGCCAGATATTGCTCGGGGAGTTAAAGAAACTGCCACTACCAAACAGGGAGCAGGTGATCAGGGGATGCAAACCGGGTATGCCTGTAATGAAACCCCGGAACTTATGCCCCTTCCTATAATGTTAGCTCATAAACTTTGTCGCCGTTTGGCTGAAGTAAGAAAAAAGAAAATTTTGCCATATTTGCGGCCTGATGGAAAATCGCAGGTAACTCTCTGGTATAAAGATTCAAAACCAAAAACCCTTCAGTCGGTAGTGATGGCTGCCCACCATAACCCCGATGTTTCTATCAAGAAATTAAGAGAAGGGATAATTGAGAAGGTAGTGAAACCAGTTTGCAAAAGTTATCTTAATAAAAAAACAGAGTTTTATATCAACAACACCGGTCGTTTTGTGATTGGTGGGCCGGTAGCTGACTGCGGGGCTACCGGCAGAAAGATTATTGTTGACACCTACGGAGGAATGGCACATGTGGGAGGCGGTTGCTTTTGCGTTCATGGAGATTCTTATGTTTCTACCGAAAAGGGATTAATTAAAATAAAAAAACTTAAAAAGGAAACGGAAAAGAAAATTTTAGTTAAAACAGATACTCATCCCCACAGAGCAGAAACTTGGTACAACAATGGTCAAAGAAAAACGATTAAAATAAAAACCCGAGCTGGTTATGAGATAGAAGGCACTGAAAATCAGAAGATTCGAGTAATTGATAAAAAGGGAAATTATATTTGGAGAAGATTAGATACGATAACTGAAAATGATTTTGTAGCCATTCAATTAAAAGATAGGCTTTTTGGCAAAGGAGTAGATTTAAGCGATTTTAGATATACCTATAAAGAAGGTACTGCCGAGGGAAGAAAAAATAAATTTATTTATCCAAAAACCCTAACCGAAGACTACGCTTATTTACTCGGTTTACTTATCGGAGATGGAAATTGTATGGGTAGAGGAGGGATATGGATTTGCGCCTGCGAAGAAGAACAAAAAAGAAATATCCAGAATTTATATAAAAGATTATTTAGTAAAAGAGGAGAGATTTATGGTCACTGGGCTTTTATGGCCGGGGTTGAAATGAGGGCATATTTAAGGTATTTGGGATTGGATTACAAAAGGAGCTGGGAGAAGGAGGTTCCCTGGAGCGTTTTTCAATCACCAAAGAAAGTAATAAATGCTTTTTTACGAGGACTTTTTGATACCGATGGGGGTGTTTGGATTCACGGAAGACATAAAAATTTCCCAGATATTAAATTATGTTCTACTTCTTTAAAATTAGTAAAACAAGTTCAGCAACTTTTGTTAAATTTTGGTATTGTATCTTTTATAGGAGAGGTCAATAGTTGTATTAATAGAGAATTTCAGATTACTCCGACCCGAAAAGCAAGAAGTCGAAGAGTATTATATAATTTACGCATTAAAGGAGCTAAGTCTTGCGAAATATTCCAAAAAGAAATAGGATTTAACCTTTCAAGGAAAAAGAAAATTTTAGATTCTATAAATTTCAAAGAAAAAAAGAATTATTTGCGGATTCCTTGTCAAAAAGAAAGAATTGGAAAACTTTGGAAGAGATTAACCCATCATGAAAGGTATAAAGATGAAGCAAAAATAAGGAGATTTACTAATTCTTCACGGGGTAAAGCAACTAAAGAATTAACTTACAATAAATTAGAAGAATTTTTGGAAGTTTACAAAAAAAGATTAGATAAAGAAAAAGAATTTCATTGCCTTGAAAAAACTGGCCAAATGGGACACTTCTATGATAAGGTCAAAAAAATAGAAAAGTCCTTTAGTCACGTTTACGATCTTTTCGTTCCTGGTCGTCACACTTTTGTTGCTAATGGTTTTGTCTGTCATAATTCCGGCAAAGACCCAACAAAAGTTGATAGGTCCGGAGCTTATATGGCTCGCTATATTGCCAAGAATATTGTAGCTAGCGGAATTTGTAATAAATGCGAAATCCAAATCGCTTATGTTATCGGCGGAGCAGAACCTTTATCCATTAATGTTAATACTTTTGATTCAATAGACAAAAAGAGATTCCCAAAGCTCAATGAGGAAAAACTAACCAAAATTATTCCAAAAGTTTTCGATTTAACACCGGGAATGATTATCCGTCAACTCAATCTTTTGAGGCCAATTTACCGCCAGACTGCCTGTTATGGTCATTTTGGGAGAGAAGAGCCAGGTTTTACCTGGGAAAAAACTGATAAAGTTAAACAATTACTCAAGTTGGCATGAAAAATTATTCTTCTAAGAAAGCAAAAAAGGGAAAATTGAGTTATCGGACCCCGAGCAGGTTTATTTGTAAACAATGTCTGAGAACAATCAAGTTGAAAACCCCGAAGGAAAGCAAGCTTCCTACGGGGCAGGCAAAAAAGAAATAAATATTTCTTTGATTCATCCCTGGCGAGCTTTTGCTTTTGAGGTTTTTTTGTTTTCGCTGAGTTTAGGATTAGGAATTTTAACGGGTTTAAGATTGAACGAGATTTTTAAGATTCTGAATGTTTCTCCGGAGAAAATATCAGCTTGGCAGTTTATAATTTATTTTCTTTTCGCTACTCTTTTTCTTTTATCGGTAATTTATTTCTTGAAATTCAAAAAAGGAAAAGAAATATTCTTTAGAGTTATTTTTCTTTCAGCGATAGTCATTGGTAATTTTTTCTTTTTCGGTCTCTGGTTGTCGGATGTTCCCGCCTTGCTCATAACCGCTGTTTTAGTTTTTCTTTTATTAAAAGAATCTTCTTTGCTGGTTCATAACTTGGCTTTAATTTTTGCCGTGGCTGGAGTTGGAGCTGGTTTAGGTTTGAGATTGCAGCCCGAGATAGTAGTTTTACTGCTTTTAATTTTTTCGGTTTACGATTATATCGCTGTTTATAAAACAAAACATATGATTAAAATGGCAAAGGAGATGATAGCTCAAAAGGCAATTTTAGGTATTGTTATTCCTCAGAGTATTTCTGGATTTGGAGCCCAAGTAAAGGAAATTGAGCCGGGAGGTAAATTTTTGGTTTTGGGAGCAGGGGATATTATTTTTCCTTTAATTCTCTCTTGTTCTCTAATTCCCCAGGGGATTTTAAATTCTTTAATTGTTGCTTTGTTTTCTCTCTTTGGTCTTTTGGCTGGTTTTTTGTTTTTTATTTCTCAAAAAATCCGCCAACCTATGCCTGCTCTTCCTCCAATTGCTTTCTTTTCAATAATCGGCTATTTAATCACAAAGATTATTTGACACTAATTTAAAACTTTAATACACTTAGTTTATCTTTATCAAAAAAAATGAAACGAAAAGAGGAATTAAAAATAAAATACCGGATCGGGGTAATGGGTTCTGCCGGCCGAAGCAAAAAACTTCCCGAAACTCTTTTAGAAAAGGCAAAAGAGCTTGGCAGAGAGATTGCGAGGAGCAACTGTCTCTTGATTACCGGTGCTTGTATGGGCACTCCTCAGGAAGCAGCAGTCGGGGCTTCCGAAGAAAATGGAATTGTTCTTGGTTTTTCCCCGGCTTCAAACTTGAAAGAACATACCGAGCCACCGATTAACTACCCTTTGCCTACAAAAAATACTATTTTAATTTTTACCGGATTTGGCAAAGAGGGGAGGAATGTTTTGTCTTCCCGTAATTGTGATGCCGTAATTTTTATTGCTGGAGGCATAGGAACTCTGAATGAATTTTCTTTGGCCTATCATCTGGGGAAAGTAATTGGAGTTTTAGAGGGGAGCGGTGGAATTTCCGATAAGATTCTGGAGATTGCCGGAAATATTGAAAAAGATACCGGAACAGTTTTGATTTCAGATTCTGACCCTAAAAATTTGGTAAGAAAAATAATTGAAACTCTTAAAAAAAGAGAAAATGCCTGAAAAAAATAAAGCAAAAATAATAAAAGAAGAATTAGTTAAATTTCGAGATTCTAAAGGAAAGGAATTGTGGGGGATTCTAAGTTTGCCGGCAAAAGAGAAAAATATTCCTCTCTTAATAATCTGCCATGGATTTAACCAGACAAAATCTCAAAGAAAATTCGTAAAATTAGCAAGATTTTCAGCTCAGAATGAAATAGCTGCTTTCCGTTTCGATTTTTCCGGCCATGGCGACTCAACTGGAGAACTTGAGAAAATAAGTATCGGGAAACAAGTAGAAGAATTAAAAGCTGCTTATGGAGTTTTAATCAGAAATAAAAGAATAAATAAAAAACGAATTGCGGTTTTAGGCCACAGTTTAGGAGCACTGATTACTGTTTTATTCCAAACAAAATACGAAAAAGCAAAAACTCTTATTTTACTCTCACCGGCTCTGCAGCAAAGAGAATTAACAAGAGAGTGGCATACAGCTGAAGAAATAAAATTATGGGAAAAGCAGGGCTATTTAGACACGCCTAAAGGAAGGATAGGAATTCAATATTTTAAGGAAGCGATGGAAAAAGATTGGTCAGATATTGCTTCCCGAATTAAAATTCCAACCTTAGTTATCCACGGCAGCGAAGACGATGACGTTCCGATAAAGTATTTTCGAGAAGTTATGAGAAAACTCGGCGGTAAAAAGAAACTGGAGGTAGTTAAAGGCGCTGACCATCATTTTGAGAGTTATCAGGCGAAAAATAAATTTGTTGCTCTCTCTTTAGTCTGGCTTAAGAAATATCTTTAGAATCAAAGAACCTTAATCATATAAGTTTCTCTTAAATTGTAGTTCAATTTAGAAGAATAATATTTTCTTACCCCAACCCCGGAGATAACAGCTATCTTTTTCAAATTAGATTCTCTTTTCACGATTTTCTCAGCTTCTTTGATTAATCTCTTGCCCAAGCCACGATGTTGAGGGGAGAGAGATTTTTCGCCAACCGGCAGCATTTGGCCATAAGTGTGGACCTCCCGGATTATAGCCGAGTCCTTTAATACCGGTAAAACCTTCCAGAGTTTATTTTTAAAAGGTTGTGATTGGTAATTTTGGCAAGGCAGACGTAGACGCAAGAGAGCATATAATTTCTCTCTTTTTTTATTTTCAAAACTCAAAAATATTTCTTTACCATCCGAAGCCTCATAATTTTCCCTAAAGAGTTTTAAATTTTGGATTACCTTATCCGCCGACTTGTCCACCAAAGCATTAGCGGAGGTGGAAGCTTTAACCGAAGGCGGATAATTTCCTTTAACTTCCCGGCATCTGATACACTTACACTTCAATCTTTTTTTAGCCATTTCTTTTTGAACTATTTCTCTTAAATTGGAAATTTTAGCTCCTCCAGTAATAATCTTTCTCGAAGGAATATCCCTGACAATTCTTTGGATTCTTACCCAGCAGGGGATTTTCTTTTTGATTTCTATCAAAAGTTTTATCAGCTTCTTATCAGAATAAGGTTTGTATTTTCCTTTCAAATACCATTTATACAAGGCGGAGTTTTTGACCAAAGCTAAAGGATAGATTTTTAAAAGGTCGGGTTTGAAATCAGAGTTTTTAAAAATTTCTTCAAACATCTTTTCATCTTTTTTTAAAGTGGAGCCTGGTAAATTTAGCATTATTTGATATAAAACCTTAAAGCCCGCATCTTTTAAAAGTTTTGTAGCTAAAATTGTTTCTTTCACTCCGTGACCTCGCAAATTTAGTTTTAAAACATTATCATAAATTGATTGGACTCCTAACTCAATCATTGTCACCCCTAATTTTCTTAACCATTTTATTTCTCTCTCATTAATAAAATCTGGTCTAGTTTCGATAGAAAGCCCCACTACTCGATGTTTAGCTTTTTCATTTAATCTTTGTTCTCTCTTCAAAGACTTAATTTTCCGCGTAATTCTGCGTTTAGTTCCGCGTAATTCGGCGTTACACGCTGCAAAGCAGCGTGTAACAAACCAACTTTGGTAATTTTTTGGATAAAAACTCCAGGTTCCTCCGATTATTCTTAACTCAATTTTATCTATAGGGTGGCCGGTTTTTACCAAACTTTCTAATCTGGTCTGAACTTGTAAAAAGGGGTGGAATTTATTGAGAATTGCTCTTTGAACAGCCGGTTCCTCTTTTAAGTAACTTTTAGGAATTCCTCGCTCAGTAGGGCAGTAAATACACTTACCGGGGCAGGGATAAGGTTTTGTTAAAACTGAGACATTAACTATTCCGGAAAGGGAGCGGATTGGCCGTGTTCGAAGTAAATTCAGAAGATTTTGAGAGAGTTTAATCCTTTTATTTTCAGCCATTTTGTGGTAAGTTCTAAGTAGTTCTACGTTGGTTGGACAAGTAATTTTATACTTTTTTGCTATTCTCCTTTTGAAAGAATCCAAATGAGAAGGGGTTTTAATCAAGGTGTGGGTTAACTCTTTTATAATTATTTCTTCGATTTTATTAAACTTTTTTGTCATATAGATTCTAAATTATGGATGAAAAATATGCGAAGTCATTATTGGAAAAGACCAAAGAAGATTATAACCAAATTGCTGAAAATTATGCAAGAACGAGAGCTTTTATTCCAGAAGATATAAAAGCCTTGACTCAATATACTTTTTCTGGAGAAAGGGTTTTAGACTCGGGCTGTGCAAACGGCAGGCTTTTTGAGGTATTAAAAGATAAAAAGATAGATTATTTTGGAGTTGATATTTCAGAAAGATTAATCGGGATTGCCAGATCGACCTATCCCAAAACAAAATTCTGGATAGCTGATGCTTTAAAATTACCTTTTCCTGCTAATTTTTTTGATAAAGTCTTCAGTATTTCTGTTTTACATCATATTCCCTCAAAAAGTTTCCAATTACAATATCTAAAAGAGACAAGAAGAGTTTTAAAACCGGGAGGTTTTTTAATTTTGAGGATTTGGGATTTTTGGAAAAGAAAAACGGCAGCAAAATTGATTTTGAAATACACTCTTTTAAGATTAATTGGAAAATCGAAATTAGATTTTTTTGATGTCTTTGTTCCTTGGAAAGATTCAAAAGGCAAAGTTCTGATTGAAAGATATTTTCATTGCTTTACAAGAAAAGAATTGGAAAATTTAGTAAAAGAGGCTGGATTTAGAATAAAAGAAAACTGGAGGGCAGGAAAAGACCCGAGAACCAATATTTATTTGATTGCAGAGAAGTAATTAAAAATTGAAGATAATCATAAATGCCCCCATAGCTCAAAGGATAGAGCGTGACCCTCCGGAGGTTAAAATCTCCGTTCGATTCGGAGTGGGGGCATAAACGAGAATTAAAAATTAAAAATGAAAAATTAAAAATTATGGTATAATAAGATATGACCGAGAAATCAAATTTAAAAATTGTTGTATCCGGGGCAGCTGATGTCAGTCACTGCTGTCCTAAAATAATAGAGATAGCTAAAGAAATTGGTAAAGAAATTGCCAGAAAAAATTGTGTTTTGCTAACCGGTGCTACAACCGGTGTACCTTATTTCGCAGCCCAAGGTTATAAAGAAGCTGGTGGAAAATTTAGTATTGGTTTTTCTCCGGCGAGTTCCAAAAAAAAACATTTGAAGACCTATCGTTTACCAATAGACCAGTTTGATTTAATTGTTTACACCGGTTTTGATTATGTTGGCCGTAATTTAATGTTAACTAAAGCGGCAGACGGGGTAATTATTGCCTGCGGCAGAACAGGAACTTTAAATGAATTTACCATAGCTTTTGAAACAAGAACACCGATTGGTGTTTTACAAGAAACCGGAGGAACAGCCGATTTAATAGATGATATTTTAAAAAGGGGTTATCGACCAAAAAAAATGCTTGTTTTTGATAAAGAACCTAAAAAATTACTCCAAAAGTTAATTAATTTGATAAAAAAGAAAAAGACCTAATAAATTTTCTAAAAATAATAAAACCCACTTGTCTCAAGTGGGTTTTTTGGTGGGCGGTACTGGACTCGAACCAGTGAAACCTTTCGCACGTCAAGCGAACGCTCTACCAACTGAGCTAACCGCCCCCTAGTGGGCACACTGGGAGTCGAACCCAGAACCTTGGCCTTATAAGGACCCTGCTCCGCCATTGAGCTACGTGCCCCCTTCACTTCGTTCAGGGTAAACTACTTTATTTCCCACCTTTCTTTTTTTGGGATTTTTCTCTTTTCTATTTTACTGCCTTTTACTAATTTTTCAAATTCCTCTTTTTCAATTGTTTCTTTTTCTATTAAAACTTTAGCTATTTTTTCAAGTATTTTTTTGTTTTTTTGTAAAATTATTGTTGCTTTTCTTTCAGCTTCTTTTATAAATCTTTCTGTCTCTTTGTCAATTTGGGCTGCTATTTTTTCTGAATAATTTCTTTCCGTTTCTTGTTCCCAACCCAAAAATGACAGAGTTTCCCTTTGGCCGAAAGAGACCGGCCCAAGTTTCGACATGCCGTATTTTGTCACTAAACTTCGAGCTAAAATACTTGCTTTTTCCAAATCATTTGCCGCTCCAGTGGATATCTCTTTAAACTCTAACTTTTCAGCGCAATATCCTCCCAAAAGAACTGAAAGCTCAGCTAAAAATTCTGATTTTCTTTTAATTCTTTTTTCTCCTTTTGGCAAAGCTAAGGTATAGCCAGCTGCCATTCCTCTGGCAATAATTGAAATTTTCCGGACTTCTTCAGCTTCCGGGATAGAACTGGCAACTAAAGCGTGGCCTGCTTCATGGAAAGCTGAAATTTTCTTTTCATCTTTCGATAAAAGATGGCTCTTCCTTTCCGGTCCTAATAAAACTTTTTCTATCGATTCTAAAAGTTCAGTTTGATAGATTTGTTTTTTATTGCGCCGGGCAGCTAAAATTGCTGCTTCATTAACCAGATTTGCCAAATCTGCTCCGGAAAAGCCGGGAGTTCGTTCGGCAACTTCAGCTAAATTAACATCTAAAGTCAAAGGTTTATCCCGGCAGTGAATTTTTAAAACTTCTTCCCTGCCTTTGACATCGGGTAAGTCCAAAACGATTCTTCGGTCAAATCTTCCCGGCCGCAAAAGAGCCGGGTCAAGATGTTCAGGCCTATTTGTGTTATGGGCAAGAATAGGGTTTTCACCAGCGAAAAATGCTTCATTTTCACATCCGCAAAAATCATAGACATATCCATTATAAGGAAATGTTTTAATACTTTTTACAATTGGTCGACAAACCGAGCCTTTTTTTCTTATATCTTTTTCATTTAAAGGGTTTTGGGTTTTACCGAAACCTAAACGCCAAGCAATAGTTTCTTTAAGAGGTTTTCCATTATGAATCCTTCTTCCTTCTTTTGTTTTAAATGAAGTAATGTAGCTTTTAAAACCTTGCATCCTAAATAACCAATTAAGTTCTAAAATCAATTGTTTACTTACAGAAGTAACTTCTCCATTTTTTCTTTTTTTGGAAAAGTATCCATCTCCTCCAAAGTAACCTCTGAAAAATTCCTGGAAATATTTAAAAGGAACTTCAAAAATAAAATTAGGCATATGCTTATTTTTTGCGCCTTTTCCACAGTAATGAGCAAAAAATTCTGCCAAGGGTTTACAAAAATAGACGATATTCACTGCTCCCGGGGTAATGTATCTGACTCTATCCGGAGTTAAGTTAAAAATATTTTTCATTAAATTTTTAACATCTTCGATTTTATCTTCTTCATTTCGGTTAAGACAGAAATCAATCTCTTTTCTTGCGTAACCTTCAGCTATATAATATCCAAACAATCGCATTAGTTCCGGGGTGACTTTGACTTTTTCTGGTAAAATATTTTGATATTTATAATAATTTCTAGATAATAATCGAGGCATACATATTCCTTGTTGCCATTGACTAATTGTTGTTTGAGAGACCCCAATTTTTTCAGCGATTTTAGATTGTGAAAGTTCGTTAGCGTAAGATAATGCATACCGATAATTCATTTTAATTGGCTCGAATTTTTCAAAAAGAGGTTGCCAAACTGAAAGTTCAAGAGAGAAGTCCGAATCAAATTTATGAGCTCTAATTTCTCGGAATTTGTTTGTGCGGTTAACTTTATTAGGTAAATCAACTAAAATATCGCCGGGGCTCATTTCAGAGACTAGCTTGGGTTTTATTCCTTGGAGAGTTCTTACAAATAAAGAATGATTTCCAGTAGTCTTTATTTTCCCACCATTAAATTTAACTTCGTAAATTGTATTCACTTTGTGCCTAAATACACTTCGAACTTTTTTAAAGGCACTTGATTGAAAATAAATATTATTTTTTAAAAGATTACTTTTTGCAACTTTTTTTTCAAATCCCAAAACCTCAAAGTTATCAACAAATTTCTCAATGCCTTCTTCCCCTTTTTGATAATAGTCATCGATTACTTCAGAAATTGGTAAAAGTTTATGTTGACTATTTTGTTTAATTAATACCGGGGTATCACCACTAACACTTGCTGACATAACTATCACCCCGGTATTTTTTTCAAATCCATCCATTTCAGCTAAAATTTGGTTTAAGGTTTGTTCTCTTTCTTCGTGGCCTCCGCCTATCCCCGGCGTTCTTATTTTCCCTATAGCATCAAGTTCATCAATAAAAACAATACTCGGCTGGTTCTTTTTTGCTGTCTCAAATAAACTCCGAACCCTGGCGCTTCCAACCCCAACGAATAATTCTACAAAAGCAGAGCCGGCTATAGAAAAGAAGGGAACTCCGCTCTCAGTGGCTACTGCACGTGCTAACATTGTTTTGCCGGTTCCCGGAGGTCCAACTAGAAGAACTCCTCTTGGAATACGAGCTCCCATTTTCCAGAATTTTTTAGGATTTTTCAGAAAATCAACGATCTCTTTTATTTCTTCTTTTGCTTCTTCAAGGTCAGCAATATCTTTAAAAGTTACTTTTTCGCCGGATGCTTTGCCAGTACCAAAAATTTTAGCCGGAGATTTCAAAAAACTGAAAGTTTGACTGGCTCCTTCTTTTGCCTGTCTGAAAATCATCCAAAAGAACCAACCAAAAATTAAAATAGGAATCAAAAGAGAAAACAAAGGAATTAACCAGTTTAAAGTACCCCCTTTTTCTTTTTCAATTTTCACTGCCACTTCTCTAATTTTTTCTTTATCTACTCCGTAATTATTTAAAGATTCAAAAATTGAAACCCCTTCTTCTTTTCTTGAAAGAACTTTCTCTCCTGATTTATAAAGAATTGAAATTTCCTCGCCGGATATTCCAATTTCCTTGATTTTTCCTTCCTCAAGTTCTTGAGTAAACTGACTGAAAGAAATCTCATTTTCTTTTTCAAAAGTTTGAGGACTGAGTAAAGCAAAAATCCCTGAGATTATAACGAAAATCAGGATAACTAAGAGAAAATTTTTTAAGAGTATTTTTACTGCCATGTTAGAAATTGTTAGCGACCCAGCTCTTTCTTCAGAAAGGGCGGGGTAAAGGTTTGGTTGCTAAAAATTCTTCGTTTCGCACCTCGAATTTTTAGACCAAGCCCTTTAATGAAAGATAAAGTCGATTGTCAGTAATTTTTATGATTTTCGCTTTGACTTTTTGGCCTCTTTTAAGAATTTCTTCTGGTTTTTCTTTATTTTTCTCAGAAATTTCCGAAGAATATAAAAGCCCTTCTATGTCTCCTTCCAAACCAACAAAAGCTCCGAAATTTGTGACCCCGGTAATTTTTCCTTCAACTATGTCTCCGATTTGGTAATTTTTCAGGGTTTCTTTTTCTTTTTCAACCCGAGAAGCTTTCTCTGATAAGATTAAATTCCCTTTTCTTGGGTCCAAATCAATAATTTTTACTTTCAAGGTTTTGCCGATAAATTTTTGTAAAGCCCTTGCTATTTTTGAACTGTCACCGTCTTCAATTTTTGGATAGTTTTGAGGAGACAGGTGAGAGACAGGTAAAAAAGCTGGAATTTCCTTAACATCCGAGATTAAACCTCCTTTGTTTGCTTTACTAATTTTGACTTCGACTGTTTCACCTTTTTCTTTTAACTCTCTTAATTCTTTCCAGGCTAAATCTCTTGAAGCGCCAATTGCTGACAATTCTCGATAGCCATCTTCGTTTTCCAGGTTAACCACTTTAGCTGAAATAACATCTCCCTTTTTCAAATTTTTCAAAATATTCCGAGCTTTACGAAATTCAGCTCCGTAAATTATTCCGATTCCTTTAGCTCCCAAATCCAAAAACAGAGAGCTTCTCGCGAGAGCTACTACTTTTCCCTCGACAATTTCCCCCACTTTAGGAGGAGGAATTATTTCCGAATCTACCTTTCTTAATGGTTTTAATTTCAATGCCATATAAAGCAAATATACACAATTTCTTTAGATATTGCAAGGGTAGAGGGATTTATGATAAGATAAGGATGTTATTAAAATATTATGTTAATCGATTGGCACGGACAATCTTTTTTTGAAATTGGAATCAAAGGTAAAGAAAAAGAAAAGATAGTTTTAATTATCGACCCGTTCGATAAGAGTTTGGGATTAAAAGTTCCAAAAATTGAGACCGATATTCTACTTTTAACCAATCCGGCCGGAGAGATAGAAAATATCAAGGAAAAAATTGGCCAACCTTTTTTGATTAATCAAGCCGGAGAATACGAATTAAAAGAAGTTTTTATAAAAGGAATTCCCTCTTTTAGGGGAGAGAAACTTCTTAACATAATTTACAAAATTAAAGGAGAGGAAATAAAAATCTGTCATCTCGGAGCGATGAATCAAAAAGAACTGACTTCTGAGCAGCTCGAAGAAATCGGCGAAGTTGATATTCTGATGATTCCGGTTGGCGGAGATACGGTTCTTCCTCCAAAGGAAGCAGCTGAAATTGTTTCTCAAATTGAACCTAAATTAGTTATCCCAATGTTTTATAAAATTCCGAAAATTAATTTAAAACTTGAGAATTTAGACAAATTTTTGAAAATAATGGGTATTCAGAAAACCGAACCTCAAAAGAAATTGAAAGTGAGTAAAAAAGATTTACCAAAGGAGGAAACAGAGATCGTAGTGTTGGAGTCCTGAAGCGGACTCTGTATTTAAATGACTTTCTTTAAAAGAATTCAACAACTTAATCTTTTTTCTAAAAAACTCATTGTTTTTTCCATAATCTTTATTGTCTCTCTTCCTTTGATTTTTTTTATCGGAAAAAATTTTCAAAAGAAACTAAAAGAATTTGAAAAAGAAGAATTTTTAGAAACGCTTAATATTCAGGAAATAAAAGAGAAGAAGGAAGCCCTCGAAAGTGAATTTAGGTTAGAGAAAGAGAAATTGGAAGAAATAGAGAAACTTTTTTCTACTTCAACCACCTCAGCCGAATGAAATTTATGCCAAAAGATTCTCAAAAACAAAACAAAGAAATAGGCTATGTTAAACCTCGGGAAATAACTGAGGAGATGAGGGAGAGCTATTTGGATTATGCTATGAGTGTTATTATCTCTCGTGCTCTGCCTGATGTCAGGGATGGTTTAAAACCTGTCCATCGGCGAATTTTATATGCCATGTACGAAGATGGACTTCGTCATACTGCCAAATTTAGAAAATCGGCTACTGTCGTTGGAAGTTGCCTTGGTCGTTATCATCCTCATGGTGACGCTGCTGTTTATGATGCTTTAGTCCGCATGGCTCAAGATTTCTCTTTAAGATATCCTTTGATTCAAGGCCAAGGAAATTTCGGAAGCCAGGATGGAGACAATCCGGCCAGCATGAGATATACCGAGACGAGATTATCCTCAATCGGTGAGGAAATGCTTCAAGATATTGAAAAAGACACGGTTGATTTCAAGCCAAATTATGATGGAACAAGAAAAGAACCGGCTGTTTTGTCATCACCTCTGCCTCAGCTTCTCTTAAATGGCTCTTTTGGTATTGCTGTCGGTATGGCAACAAATATCCCGCCCCATAATCTTTCCGAAGTTTTACGAGCTTGTATCTATTTAGTTGACCATCCTTCCTTAACAACCGAAGACCTTTTCCAGTTTATTCAAGGTCCTGATTTCCCGACCGGCGGTTTAATCTATGGAAAAAAAGATATAATTTCTGCTTATTCTCAAGGCAAGGGTTCGATTTTGATGAGAGGAAAAGCAGAGATTCAAGAAGAAAAAAAGGATAATTTTAGAATTATAATTACCGAAATCCCTTTCGAGGTCAAAAAATCTGATTTGGTCAGGGAGTTTGCCAAATTGGTTGAAGAAAGAAAAATAGAGGGAGTAAAAAATATCAGAGATGAATCGGATAGAGAAGGAATGAGAATTATCATTGATTTAAAAAAGGAAGCTTTTCCTAAAAAAGTTTTAAATGCTCTTTACAAATACTCAAGCTTACAAAAAACCTTCTATCTCAATATGTTAGCTTTAGTTGATGGAATCCAGCCTAAAGTTCTTTCCCTGAGCGATGTCTTAACCTTGTATCTCAAACACAAAAAAGAGGTTGTTTTAAGGAGAACAAAGTTCGATTCAGAGAAAGCAAAAGAAAGAGCTCATATTTTAGAGGGATTAATGATAGCTCTAAGAAATATTGATGAGGTGATTAAGACCATTAAAAAATCGGAAAGCAGAGAAGAGGCACAAAAAAATTTAATTAAAAAATTCAAATTAACCCAGATTCAAGCCACTGCTATTCTGGAAATGAAACTTCATAATTTGGCTAAATTGGAACGGGAGAAAATCGAAAAAGAACTTAAAGAAATTAAGGAAAGAATAAAAGAGTTAAGTTTAATTTTAGAGAATCCGAAAAAATTAAAAGAGGTCATAAAAAAAGAACTCAAAGCAATGGAAGAGAGATATGGGGACGAGAGAAAAACGAAAGTCGTCTCTCAAAAGCCGGGGGAAATTGGCGAGGAGGAGTTAATTCCTAAAGCTGAAGCAATCATTATTTTAACTCAAGGAGGTTTTATTAAAAGAGTAAAACCGTCTTTATATAAAACTCAAAAAAGAGGCGGGAAAGGAATTATGGGAATGGAAATTACCAAAGAAGATATGGTTGAACATTTTTTGATGGCTTCCACTCTGGATAAGCTTTTGTTTTTCACTGATTTGGGAAAGGTTTTCCAATGCCAGGTTTGGGAAATTCCCGAAATGGGAAGAATATCCAAAGGAAGGGGGCTTTTAAATTTTTTGGAAATATCTCCGAATGAAAAAGTTCTAAACCTTATTCCTTACAGTAAAGAGGATGCCGAGGGAAAGAAATACTTGGTTATGGTCACCCGGAATGGTATAATTAAAAAAACAGAACTTTCAGCTTTCCAGAATGTCCGAAGGAATGGATTAATTGCTATAAAATTAAGAAAAGGAGACCTTTTTTGTGGAGCAAGAATTGTGAAACCGGAAGAAGAGATAATTTTACTGAGTAGGAAAGGAAAATCTATCAGGTTTAAAGAAAAAGATTTGAGAGTAATGGGAAGAGGGGCGGCTGGTGTTCGGGGAATAAGATTAGGAAAGGGAGACATAGTCATCAGGATGGATGTTATTGAGAAAACAAATGTTCACTTGTTGATAATTACAGAAAACGGCTACGGAAAAAGAACTGAAATTAAAGAGTATCGGCTCCAGAAAAGAGGAGGTTCGGGAATAAAAGCTGCTAAGATTAATGAAAAAACAGGAGAAATTGTCTTTGCTCAGGTTCTCAGAGAGGAAGAAAAAGATTTATTCGTTATTTCAAAAAAAGGACAGGTTATCAGAATT
>Ga0210018_1000621_pt1 | contig 18300 bp, 17 predicted proteins | sample CryGeyCG2014_010_2_FD_183967 | JGI IMG/M metagenome (GOLD analysis project Ga0210018, IMG submission 183967) | Groundwater microbial communities from aquifer - Crystal Geyser CG09_land_8/20/14_0.10 (SPAdes) (version 2) | ecosystem: Environmental > Aquatic > Deep subsurface > Groundwater | place...
CAAGGACTACTCCGTTGGCGAGAGCGCGGCGCAATGCTTCGTGGTCCCAGTAAAGGATTGTTTTGACGAGGCAGCCGGAATAGCGGACGCGTTGCGCGCCGAAGGCGTTTGCACTTCAATTGACTTGCTGGACCGGGGCCTTGGAAAAAACCTGGAATACGCGGCAAAGCAAGGCATTCCTTTCGCGGTCATCGTGGGCAAAAAAGAGTTGAAGGAAGGCAAAGTCACGCTGCGCAACCTCAAAAGCGGCGAGGAAAAACTCCTGGAAGCCAAGGACGCAGCCAAAATCATTTTAGGGTAAGCTTTTTTCCATATGAATTAGAACTTCCATCCTTCAATTCTAAACATATCTAAAATATCAATAGATTCTATTTCGTAATTATTACAAACAAAAGGAATGTTTATTTTATTTCCCCGTTCTTTTTCTTCGGTTACAACAATTCTTTTTATGGTCACTAATGTTTTTTGTGGATTTTCAGTTAATTCTATTGCTAACGCAATAACCCAAGGATCAGCATCATATGTTCTATCAACTTTTATGAGAGAAGGATATCTTTCAAGAATTTTTTTTACTATATCTATTTGTTTTTGAGTTGGTTCAAGAAACATTTTAGTTTGATTTTTTACCCAATTGAATAGCAAATCATCCCCCTGATTTATCTCGTTAAAAACCTCTTTTGGAGCGACTAACCGATTAGATTTTATCAAACCCGCCATTTTTTTCCAAACGCCGGGGTATATGTCCATGGGATTGTGGCGATTTAATTCTATTAATGAAGATGCATCAATAATGTAATGGCTTGAATTCATTTTCTTGCCTTTGCTAAAACTTTGTCAAAATTCTTTGATTTGATTGATAAGTAACTCAGCGCATCAGTATAGGTAATATAATTTTTATCGTAATTGCGTGCAACAATAGAGATGAATTTATTACCGATTTGGGAAAGACATTTTTTATCAGACGATAAACCACCGCCTTGTTTTTTGCCTTTCTCGGTCGCTTCTGGTTTTGGTTTATAGCGGCCTAATACGTCATCATATTCATTTTTTGTAATATAATTTAATTTCAACATTTTGACTAAAATCACGGCCTTGCTAATCTTATATTTTCTTGAAAGAGTATTGAGCGTTTGCGTTTGTGTTAGACCTTCTTTTTTTGAATCAAACGCATTTTTTGCCATGTTTTCTGGTAATAAAAATGACGAAGCAAATTCGTTACACCAAACCTCAATTTTGTTTCTGCTTATAGCAACAGAGTCAGGCAGATCAATTACAGATTCACCTAACAAAATGTGCGCAAATTCGTGCATTAGGGAAAATAATCTTGCTTCAATGCTATCTTTAGTATTTACAACAATTACGTTTGGAGATTCATCCACTAGAACAAAACCCCGTGCATCTTCAACAGGCATTGAAAATTGAAAAACTAAGACGTTCATGCCTTCAAGAATGTCTCTTAAATAATGAAATAATTCGTAAGGAGTTTTGAATTTGCATTGCTTCTCTTCGGTTAACTGAAATAAATTACGATATTCCGTTGCAACTTTTTTTGGATCATATGAATCTGTTATTAGTTTTACTTCGGGTTTAACTTTGTAATTAATATTTATTGAAAGTTCTTCGCTTACTTCTTGTAAATTTCTTGCTCTTCTCAATACAATTATTGTTTTTTTGTCAAAAGTGTTTGTTCTATTTGGAAGCATGCGGTAGTCCTTTGGCAACGGCTTTTCCTTTTTTGGTTTTGAAAGGAGAAAGGCTGCCGTTGGTCGCCTAAATGCCCGTGATAATTCTTTTAATTGCTTTAATGTGGGTTTTTTTTCACCATTTTCAAAACCTTCAACGGTACTAACGCTCGTCTTAATTTTTTTGCTAACTTCCTCAATGGACCAGCCCGCACTTTCTCTAAGCCATTTGAAAACGCTTGGATCTACTTCAACTTTAAATGATTTTCTTCCCATTTCGCTTAACTCTTTTCATCAAGTTCATTTAATTGATTCTTCAACGAGTTCTATTTCCTTTTTTGAAAGTCCATATAATTCATAAACTAAATGGTTTATTTCATCATCTGTGGATTGAATCCGTCTTTTAATCACGTTCTTCTCATAACTGGTTTTAATCTTGCCTAAACTTTTTTGCAACTCTAACATACGAGAAACCAAAGAAACCAACTTGTCATGATCTTGCTTCTCAATAGAATTAGAAAAATCAATAATCCGAATTGGAACATTTGAGATATTTTTTGCATTAAATCTGGTATACCCTCCTAGCTTGGCTGGGCAAACACTTCGTAAGAAGTATGATAAGACTGACGAATTTATGACTCCTAAAAAGTAATAAAGAGAATATTTATGATTTTTAGAAAAAATTAATCCCGGACAATTGGCTCCATTAAAAATCGTATTTTTGTCTAATAGCCCAACAGTTGACTTATTATCTATTCCCTTAATAATTAATTTTTCTGGGTAAATATATTGAAATGAACCAGGTCGTAAATACCTATACCAATCCTTTCCAGAAGCGTATAATTTCCGGCTATCCCTGCGCTTTTTCAAATTTTCTTTATAATTTAGAAGATAATCATAAATATTTGGATACTCTTTCTTTAGTTCAGCTTCTTCTACTAAACAAGGACTGCCGTTATCTCCGTCGGTGTAAGGATATATAACCACGGATTTTGGTTTTACTTCCGAATATCTTTTTACTTCCGCTCCTCTATATGCATAAGGAAATAATAATTCATTTTCCAAATGTTCTTCTTTTGCTTTTGAGGCCTTAATGACAAATGCGGCATCCATCCCAGTTAACGCACCAATATATGCTTTTCCATATTTATTTAGAGGTTCCCAAGGTATATTTTTTTCTTTCAAATATGAAATTAAGTCAAATTTCCCTAAATTCCATGGTTCGTCAGATAGATTTTGGATAGGTATACTTTTTACTGACGACTTTGTTATTTCATCTAAATTTAATTGATTCTTATTTTGAATAAGTTTATACGCAAGTTTTTTTACCGTTGGTCGGGGCGCCAATGTAAAAATTGCGGGGTACGTGTTTGCCTTTTTGAATACGGGAAGCGAACCAAAATCAACGATTTCTAATAATCGGCCATCAGACAAATTTCCTCTCAATTTCTTTCCATAATCGGTCGAAAGCCATTGAGAAGTACAGATAAAACTGATCAATCCATTCTCAGAGCATAACCGAAGTGATTTTTCAAGAAAAACAAGAGACAAATCCGTTTTACTTGTTGGACATTCGTATGATTTGAATACATAATCTGCTTCTTTATGGCCGATTCTTTGAATCCTAACATAGGGTGGGTTTCCGATTACGGCGTCGAACTTGAACGGAAACTCTTTTTCCCAGTCAAAAACATTTATTCGACGGGCTTCGTTTTCATCCAACAAGGTTTTTTGACCGAAGTAAAAGTCGGGACCGATTAAGCTGTTTCCACACTTGAGGTTGTTCGCTAAGTCGGGGAGGACTCGTTCGCCGCGAAGCCGTTTTTGTGGGTCAAAGTGTTCCCCCTCCAACAATTTGAGGAGTAAATTGAGTTTGGCGACTTCAACGGCTTGGCTGTCTATGTCTACGCCGTAAATATTGTTTTTCAGTATGCGCTTCTTTTCTTCAAGCGTTAAACACCAATCGTCGTTTTTTCCTTTGAATACCTCTTTTTGATGCTTTTCAGGTGAGTGCTTGCTATACCAATCCAAATGGCAGTCAAGCAGTTTTTCATAAGCACCTAACAAGAAACTTCCGCTACCACACGCAGGGTCAAGAACCTTCAATTTTGAAATTTGTTTAGGCGTTTTTTTGTCAATTAGTTTTTCAACCGTATTGTTTATGATATAATTCACTATATATTTCGGAGTGTAGTAGGCGCCTCCCGCCTTTTTCACTTCCGGCTTGTCCTCGATTACCGCGCGGTGACCTGCGGTTAAACGAATTACTTTTCCAAGGAATTGTTCATAAACGCTGCCGAGAGTGTGAGCCGACAGCACTGAAAACTGGTAGGGAGATTTAGGATAATAAAGCCCAAAAATAATTTCTTTCAAGACCTCGGCATCAATCTCAATTTTTGGAGTTAAATCATCTGGCTCGGAAACCATTCCCCGCTCTTTTTTGAAGTGAAACAAACCGCTATTATACCTGTCATCTGCCAGTTGAAAAAGTTCCAATAACCCGCGATAATTCCCTTCTTTTTCTAGGGCCCTTCTTAACTGCTCATACTCCTCACTGCCCCTATCTTCACACATTCGAAGAAACAGTAGGCGGTCAATCGTCCTTTGAACGCAAAAATTCAATTCATTAACAGTTAAATCGGGGTTTCGAAGGGCGATGTTTTTCGCGAGTAAACCTCTCCACTTTTCAATTTCCTTCAAAAATTCCTCGTCTACTTCAGAGGTTCCCCGCTTCTTTTTGGTTGATTCAGCGTATTGGTCAAAACCACCCTTCCAAACGGCTTCTCTTGAAAAAATTTCCGCTAACTCATCCCATCTGTTGTATAATTCGGTGTAGGGAATTAATTCTATTCGGGCGGTACTGGCGTTATCCGTTGACTTTGGTTTAATCCTACAATCATAAACGGCTATTTCCTTGAAATTAGTCAGGATTGACAACGGTAATTTTGCACTCCAGCCATAACGTCTAATCTGGTATGCGGGTTCCGAATCCGTGTTGATGTTAACCGCTGGCTTCTTCGTTTCCAAATAAAATTTTGTTTCCTTTCCCAAACGAAATCCATAATCTGGGGCTTTTGTTGCACCCGCTACCTTTATGGAGGCTTCGTGGATAACTTCCCTGTTTTGAGGCGCAACTCCATCCTTATTATCAATGTCCCAGCCAAGCCCCTCTCTTCCAAAAAGTTTGTCAATAAACTCGCGCCGTAATTGAGTTTCGTTGTAATCCTTCAAGTAATAGTTCTTGTTTCTGTCAAATTGTTCAACGAGTTTTTCAACTATTGTGGGAGCGGGCATAACAACCAATTAACGCCTTTTGGATTTAAATGAATTAGAGTCCTCAAAAAACGTTTTCAAAACGTTTTTTAAAAGGTTTAAACAAAGGTTTAGGGTATGACGCAGCCGGACAACCAAGTAATCGCTTGCTTTACGATTACTGGCTAGGCTGCGGCAACCCCCTAATTTCTTTTGTGGTTGGGTGTCGCTCTTGGAAAAGTTAGACATTAAAATAATCGAGGAGGAAGTGCTGGCGAAGTGGGACGCGGAAAGCGTGCCCCAGCGCCTGGCCGAGAAGCGCGTTGGCCGGCCGCGTTACTTCCTGCTGGACGGACCGCCCTACGTGAACGCGCACCCCCACGTCGGCCACGTGAAGACCACGGTGTGCAAAGACGTTTGGACGCGCTACAAGTACATGAAGGGCTTCAACGTTTATTTGCAGCCGGGCTTTGACTGCCACGGGTTGCCCGTGGAAGTCGTGGTGCAAAAGGAGTTGGGCGTGGCGAGCAAGAAAGACATTGACAAAATGGGCATTGACAGGTTTGACGCGGCCTGCTTGTCAAAGATTCTGGACAACGAAAAAGTGTGGATGGATTACTACAAGGCGTTGGGCGCGTGGCGCGCTTATTTCACTCCCTACTTCACTTACAAGCCGTATTACGTGGAGAGCGCGTGGTGGACTTTGAAGCGGCTCCACGAGAAGGGGTTGTTGTACAAGGGCAGGGCGCCCACGTTCTGGTGCCCCGCGTGCGAAACCGTGTTAAGCGGTTACGAGGTCAGCGATTCTTACAAGGACGTGGCCGACCCATCCATATTCATCAAGTTCAAGGCAGCTGACGCCGACGAATACTTTGTTGTGTGGACTACGACGCCGTGGACGCTTCCCGCAAACGTGGCGTTATTCGTTCACCCCGACGAGGACTACGTGCGCGTGAAGGCGAACGGGGAGACGTACGTGCTCGGCAAGAAGCTGGCGGGCAAGGTTTTGAAGGAGGAGTGCGGGCTGGACTACGAGGTAGTTGAGGAATTCAAGGGAAGCGAGCTCGTGGGCCGCAAATACGAGGCGTTGCTTGACGTTGACCAGCAAAAGGTTCTCGGCTCCAAGGCGCACAAGGTTTACGCGAGCATCCCCATCATGCTGCACAAGAAGTATAAGAAGCACAAGCAGACCAACGACGAAAAAGAGGAGTTTGAGGAGTTCGTGGTGTTGACGGAGGGCTCGGGAATCGTGCACTGCGCTCCCGGCCACGGGTCAAGCGACAACTACGTTGGCGTGCACTACGGGTTGCCCGCGGTCTCGCCCGTGGACGAGCAGGGAAGGTTCACGAAGGAAGTCGGGCCTTGGGAGGGGCGGTTCGTGAAGGACTGCGACCAGGAAATAATTGACCGCCTCAAACAAACGGGGTTGTTGCTGCACCGCGGAACAATCACGCACGCCTACCCGTTGTGCTGGCGTTGCAAGTCGCCGTTGATTTACCGTTTGAGCGACCAGTGGTACGTCTCAAACCGCGGCGTCAAGGAGAAAATGCTTGAAGCCAACCAGGAACTTAACTGGATGCCCGAATTCGGGAGGGAGGCATTTCACAACTGGCTTGAAAACAGCGCGGACTGGTGCGTTTCAAGGCAGAGGTATTGGGCGATTCCCATGCCGATATGGAAGTGCTCCAAATGCAACCGCTTTGAGGTAATCGGCAGCGTGGACGAGCTCCGCGGCAAGGCCGTGAAGGACCCGGGCGAGTTGGAGGACTTGCACAGGCACTCAATTGACTCAATCCAGTTGAAGTGCCCGTCGTGCAAGTCGCGCATGAGCCGCATCCCCGACGTGTTCGACGTATGGTTTGATTCCGGCATCGCGCCGTGGGCCTCGCTGGGCTACCCCTTCAAGAACCGCGAACTCTTTGAATCCCTGTTTCCCGCGGACCTCGTCAACGAGTCCCAGGACCAGATTCGCGGATGGTTTTATACGCTGTTGTTCGCGGCGCAGGCAACCCATGAAAAGCCGGCGTTCAAAAACGTCGCCATGATGGGGTGGGTGCTTGACGAGCACGGCAAGAAGATGAGCAAGTCGCTCAACAACGTCATTCCCGCAAAGCAAGGCATTGAAGAGTGCGGCGCGGACGCGCTCCGCCTCTATTATTGTTCGGACATCGCGCCTTGGGACGTCCAAAAATTCAGTTTGGAGAACGCAAAGGACTTGAACCGCTTCCTCAACGTTTTCTGGAACACCCTCCAATTCCTGGAGACATACGCGCCCGGTTTCCAGCCCGGCGAAGCCAATGCAAAAGCAGTGGAAGACGAATGGATCCTGTCGCGCCTGAACACCGTGAACAAGGCGGTGTGCGCACACGTGGAAAAATTCGAGTTCCACCTCGCCGGCCGCGCACTCACCGACTTCGTGTTAAACGACTTCTCGCGGTGGTACGTGAAACTCGTGCGCGACCGTTTTGAAGACGCACAACAAACCTATTACCGCGTGTTGCTGGACTCCGTGAAAATGCTGGCGCCGTTCTGCCCCTTCACCACCGAAAAAATGTTTGAATTGCTCGGCGGCGAGGAAAGCGTTCACTTCCAGGAATGGCCAAAAGCCGGCGAATCCAACCCCGCGCTCGAGGAATCCATGGCGCTCGCCATGCAGGTCACCGAAGAAGTGCTCTCAAAGCGAAAGGAAGCGGACTACAAGCTGAGGTGGCCGTTGAAACGCGTAATCGCGGCAGCCGAACACGAAGCCAAACTCGCGCCCGTCAAGGACGTCTTGTTGCGCGCCTGCAACGCGCTTGAAATCGGGTTTGAGGGAGCCGAAACGAAAATAGACGCTGAAATGACTCCCAAAATCAGGAACCTTTGCCTTTACCGCGAGTTAACGCGCGCAATCCAGGCGAGCCGCAAGAAAGCGGGCTTGAACGTCGGCGACTGCATCGCGTTGACGATTGAAAGCGAGGCAAACGATTTCCTGCGCTCAAAACAGGAAGACCTCAAAGCCGACGTGGGTGCGCAAACAATTGAGTTCGGCGCGGTGAAAGGCGGGCACGCCGTGGAAGTCAAGGAAAAGGAACTGCCCGAAGTGCGCGCGGCATACGATAAAAAGCAATGACGGTGATTGTTTTTCATGGCCCTTGAAAACAGGAAGACCGAAAACTTTTCGGAATGGTACCTGGAAGTCGTGAAAAAAGCGGAGTTAATGGATTACTCGCCGGTTCAGGGCTGCATGATAATCCGCCCCCGCGCCTACTTCGTCTGGGAGAAAATCCAGGGCTTCCTCAACCAAAAGTTCGCCGAAGACGGCGTGCAAAACGCTTACTTCCCGTTGTTCATTCCGCAGTCGTTCCTCGAAAAGGAGGCCGAACACTTCCGGGGCTTTTCTCCGGAAGTGGCTTGGGTGACCATGGGCGGGAATGAGGCGCTGGGAGAAAAACTGGCTTTGAGGCCCACCTCGGAAACCGTCATGTACGACGCTTACTCGCGGTGGGTATCCTCGCACCGCGACCTCCCCCTCAAAATAAACCAGTGGTGCAACATAATCCGCTGGGACACCAAGGCGTTGAAGCCGTTCCTGCGCACGCGCGAGTTCTTGTGGCAGGAGGGGCATACCGTGCACGCGACCAGGGAAGAGGCGGACGTGGAGGTGCGCACGGTACTGAACTCCTACAAGGCGGTGTGCGAGGAACTCCTCGCGATGCCCGTGGTTCAGGGATTGAAGTCGGAAGCCGAAAAGTTTCCTGGCGCCGAGTACACGACCGCCGTTGAAACCTTGATGCCGGACGGCAAGGCGTTGCAGGCGGGGACGAGCCACCAACTCGGCCAGAACTTCGCGAAAATCTTCGGCGTGGAATTCAAGACCGCGGACGGCGGAAAGAAGTTGGCGTGGCAGACGAGTTGGGGGGCTAGCACGCGGTTAATCGGAGGAATGGTGATGCTTCACTCGGACGACAAGGGACTCGTTTTGCCGCCCAAAGTCGCGCCGTTGCAAGTCGTTTTCGTGCCCATTTACAAGACCGAGGAAGACCGCGGCCTGACGTTGAAGGCGTGCAGCCGCGTGGCCAAAAAACTCTCGTGCTCGTGGCTCGTGGACGACTCTGACCGCACGCCGGGATGGAAGTTCAACGAGTGGGAGTTGAAGGGCGTGCCCGTGCGCGTGGAAATCGGGTTGAAGGACCTCGCAAAGCAAAGCGTGACAATCGCCCGCCGCGACACCGGCGAAAAAGAGGAGGTAACCGAAGAAAAAGCCCACCAATTCATTGCAAAACTCCTTGAAAAAATCCAGGAAAACCTGTTCAACAAAGCCAAGAAATTCCTGGACGAAAACACGCGGGAAGTGCAAAAATTCGCGGAGTTCAAGCGCGTCATCGAAGAGGAAAAGGGCTTCATAAAAGCGGGGTGGTGCGGGAACGCGCAATGCGAGGAAGCCGTCAAGGAGGAAACCGGCGCCACCATCCGCGTCATCCCGTTCGAGGAGGACGAAACGCCCCGCAAATGCGTTTACTGCGACCGGCCCGCGAAGAACGCGCCATTGTTCGCGCGTAGTTACTAGTCTTCTTTGGGTTTCAGCGCCTTGACGTCGTTCGCTATCTGCGCGGCGAGCTTGTTTTGCTGGCGGTTGCCCTCGAAAATGCCGAGTTCCTTCAACTTCGCCTTGTTCGCCGCGAAATCCGTGCCGAACGCGTCCGGGTACACCTGCAACAACTTGTGCGCGACCGTCTTGACGTTCCTACCCTTCGTCCTACCCAAACTCAATCACCAAACCCAAAACCAGTTGGCTTAAAGCCAACGCAGTTTCCGTTTACGGGTTAGCAAGTCAACGCCTTAAAAGCGTTGTTCATCAACCCATATAGCCCCGAGAAGGTTCACAACCGACTTTTTCTTTTGATAAAAGAAAACGGTCGATTAAAAGAAAACCGTTTTGGACCATTATATACTTATAGCCCCGAGCAGACTCGAACTGCTGTCCCCAGCTCCAAAGGCTGGTATCCTTGGCCACTAGACGACGGGGCTAAGCCCAGTAATTGGGGGGAAAACAAATAAATTGGTTGGCTTCCTTGTCTTAATCATGGCGAAGAAAAAATTTTTTGACGGCGACTTCCTTGACGATGACCCGTTCGAGGCAATGCACGAGATGATGGAGGAAATGTTCAAGGGCCCATTGTTCCGCAACTTGAAACCCGGCAATTCAAGGGTTCAAGGCATGCGCATAACCGTTGGGCCCGACGGCAGGCCCCGCGTCCAGCGCTTCGGCGACGCAGTCACCCAAAAGAGGAACGCATTCGAGCCGTGGGTGGACGTAATCGACGGCAAAAACAACGTGACGGTCGTAGCCGAACTCCCCGGCGTGGAAAAAAACGAGTTGAACTTGAACGCCGAAAAGGATTTCCTGACCATCAGCGTCAAGAACCCGGAGCGCCCCGTGCACAAAACAATTAAACTGCCCGGCGAAGTAAGAGAGGGGAGCGCCAAGGCGACCCTCAAAAACGGCATCCTTGAAGTGGTCCTGGAAAAAAAACACGAGAAGAAACTAAGGAAAATCAAGGTTTCTTAAAGTCAACGAGGTCTCCCAACGAAACACCTTCGCCACTTGTTTCCCGTGAGGCAAGGGAAAAGTGCGGCTCCTCCTCGATTTCCTTCAACAACCTGATTTTGAGCGCGTGCTCCAGTTTCTCGGCGGACTTGAGGTCGGGGTGCAGACGCTCATCCTCGAAAGCCGTAATCTCGGATTCGGCCACGCCCGACTTCTTCGCTAGTTGGAGGCGCGTCCAACCCCGCGCCTTCCTCGCCTCGCTGATGGTCTTCGCGTAGCCGTCCACCACGCGCCGCGTAACAATGGGCTTGCGTTCGCGCTTCCTCTCCGGGGCGGGAGCGCTGAAGCGTTTCGCGGTTTCACGGGAATAATATTCTGGGCGCGCCCCGTACCGCAAGCAATCCCTGCACAAAGGCACTTTGACGCCTTCCACGAACGCGTCGGCTATTGCCTCGCCCCCGCAAACGTGGCAGTCCACCATGACAACATTAAAAATCTTTGAAAATAAAAACTGGTTGGAATGGTTGCTCAAAAACACAGGACACGCGGAATGCAGGTTGCGGACGGCCACGAAGCAAAAATCTTCGCTGAAGAGGAGTCACCCCTGTTGAGGCGCGAGGAATTCGTGCCGCCGGACTGGGTGCGGACCCCGTCCGACGTGAGGGATTACAAGCAATTCCTGGACTACGCCGGGCCCAAGAACGCGAAACTGATTTACTATTACTTCAAGGTCGCCAACTCGTTGTTTCCAGGGCATTTCATTGAAGTGGTCAACGCGGAGAACGATAGGAAAGGCGGTCGCTTGGTGACCTACTCCAAAAAAGTTGAAACCGACCGAACGTATAACGTTTTTTACGAACACCTGAGGAACTGGCACAACGGCGGGAAAAAATGTGAGACGTGCGAGGAGTGCGCGAAACACCTTGCCCGCGCCTCATCCCCCGTGGTTGAGGAATTGAAACGAGAAATGCGTGATGCCGGAATCCGGGTGAACGACTCCCCGGGAAACGTCGGGTTCGTTGAAGACAGGCCGGTCTTCTTTGAAATAAGCAGGGTTGACGCAGGCAAACTCAAGGATTACATCACCAAAACCAGGAAAACGGGTTCCAAACGCTTGCTCAACTTCGTTAAAAGAATTGAAGAAATCGGTTTTGAATCACGGGAGTAAAGAGGAATGGGCGCAAAGGACTTGAAGGAGTTGCTTGAAGGCGAACGCGTTGAATTGGAGGCGTTGCGCGGCGTGCTCGCCGTGGACGCCTACAACACGTTATACCAGTTCGCCACCACCATTAGGCAGCCCGACGGCTCCCAGCTAACCGATTCGCAGGGCCGCGTCACCTCGCATTTGAGCGGGTTGTTCTACCGCACGTGCGCCCTCCTCGAAAAAGGAGTGAAACCCGTTTACGTGTTCGACGGCAAGCCCAGCGTGCTCAAAAAGCAGACCATTGCCCGCCGCGTGGAAAAAAAAGAGGAAGCCGAGGAGTTGAGGCAAAAAGCGTTGGATGAAGGCCGTTTGGCTGACGCGGCCCGCCTCGCGCAGCGAACCACGCGATTGACCAGGGAAATGGTGGGGGAAGCCGAGAAACTCCTGGAATTGATGGGTTTGCCGTGGGTGCAGGCGCCGTCCGAAGGCGAGGCGCAATGCGCTTTAATGGCTGCTGAACAAGGGGTTGTGCTGGCGGCGGCAACGCAGGACTTCGACGCCTTGCTGTTCGGCGCGCCCGTGCTCGTGCGCAACCTCACGCTGGCCGGCAAGAGGCGCCTCCCGGGCGGCCGCGGGTTCGTGGAAGTGGTTCCGGAACGTTATTACCTGGAAAAGGAGTTGAAGCGCCTGGAATTAACGCGGAAACAACTCATTTGGATTGGCTTGTTGTGCGGCACGGATTTCAACGCCGGCGTTTCCGGCGTGGGCCCGAAAAAGTCGTTGAAACTCGTGCGCGAACACGACTCGCTTAAAGGGGTTTGCGCCGCATTGAAAGAGGATTACGAGTCGTTCAAGGAAGTGGAGGAATTGTTTTTGCACCCGAAAGCCGCGAAAACAAGTGCGTTAGAGTTCAAGGAACCTGACAACGCGAAAATAATGGAGTTCATGTGTGATGAACGAGATTTTTCGGAGGAGCGCGTGAACAACGCGTTGAGGCGGGCGTTCAACCAGCCGTTGGACGAGAGCCAAGGCACGTTAAAGAAGTGGGTTTGATAATTGAAAATTTTGTTCAGAGGTAATCTTATATACTTCCTGATTCGTTAATTACCAATATGGTAATTAACGGCAAAAAAAAAGGGTTGGGGGCGTTCCAGTTCGAACTTCTTTCCACTTTGGAGAGGAATAAGAAACGCTTGTTCAACATAAGCGAAGTTTACCTCCTTTTCCCTAATTCCTCCAAAAATTTGGTTCGTAAAACGCTTTCAAAACTGGTCGGGAAAGGGCGCATCCAAAGAGTCAAGCGAGGCAGTTATCTCCTGGTCCCCTTAAGGGAGGAAGATTATGCATTAAATGAGTTGTCCTTGGTTGAAGAGTATTTTCCCGGGGGCTACGTTTCATTCCTTGCCGCAATGAGGTACTATGGTTGGACAACCCAATTACCCGCCACAATTCAGGTAATAACAACCAAAACCCGAAAGAGAAAAAAGTTTCAAAACACGATATACATTCCCGTGAGGGTTCCCGAAAAGAAGTTTTGCGGATACGAAAAGATTGGAAACGTAAGGATTGCAACAAAAGAAAAACTCATAATTGATTGTTTTTCTCATCCTAAATATTGTGCCGGGGTGGGAGAAATTTGTAAGGCCATTAAGCAGGATTCGCGTTCAATAAACTGGAAATCGGTCAGATATTTCTTGGATAGGGCGGGAAACAGTGCGGCGGAACGGAGATTAGTTTATTGTTTAAAGTTTTTGCGCCTGAAAAACGCGTTGAAACGTTTTGAGGAAAAAAAGTTTGAAGGTTATCGCCTCCTTGACCCTTCCAGCCCCGCAAAAGGAAGATACGACTCAAAATGCGGGCTCAGATTAAACGTTGACCTTGAAGAGGAAATGAAGTGAATGAAGAAGTTTGACGTTGACGTGTTGAGGAGAACGGCGCGGAATACAAAAATGAATTTGGGCAACGCCGAAAAGGATTACGTCCTTTCGGCAGCCCTTTCAAAAATGGTTGAAACAAAGCTGGCGGAAAAACTCGTTTTCAAGGGTGGAACCTGCATCAAAAAAATTTATTTTCCCGAATTCCGGTTTTCTTCGGATTTGGATTTTTCCCTAATCCAGGAAAAGGACTGGATTCAAGAAATCAGAAAGGCATTTGAAAACAAAACCGTTGAAGGCGTGCGGTTCACAAAAGTGAAACGTCTTGAAAGAACAAAAGAAAACGTTGCTTTAACGATTCAATATGAAAGCCAAATAAGTGAACCTGGACACGTTGACTCAATTAGAGTGGAAATCACGCGGGAAAACCCGCTCTTGATGAAGCCGAAGAATCAGCCGGTGAGGAATCCGAAGGACTACGACTTGCCTGAAATACGGTTGCCGTGCATGCAACTGGAAGAAATTTTTGCGGAAAAAATTCACGCAGTATACAACCGACCCAAATCGAGAGACTTATACGACGTTGATTTTTTGCTTGCACAAAACGTAAAACCCGACAAACGGTTAATTGAAAAAAAGCTTGCATTGATTTCGACGAAGTTGACTCTGGAATCATTTAAAGAACGCATGAGAATTTTGGAGCCGCATTGGGAACGCGACCTAAAACAAGTGATGGCTGAAGCGCCAGATTTTGAAGAAACGACTCAACGAGTCATTGAAAAACTGCCGTTCAACACGTTACGAGGTAGTCCAAAACGTTTTGGAGGAGCGTCGTGGAATTGATGGCTTCCAGGGGGTAGGCGAAGTAAACTATTTTCCCGCTGTAACGCGTCTCAAACACCAGGGGATACTCCTTTTCGCCGTCGCGAATCACGGCGAGGGTGCTCACGTAACGCGGGTCAACGTGCACGCGCGCGTATTCCACGTCGCCCAAATCTATTTCGGGCTTCAAACCGTTCATCATCATGTGACTTCTTTGGACAATCTTCATCTCGGCGTTCCTGGAGGCGTTCGTGGACTCGTAGGTCGCGCTCAAGACGTCAGACAAAAAGTTGAAGCCGCGGGTGTCCGAGTAATTCAACAAAAAGTTTTCGTAGTAGTGGGGGTTGGAAACGTTTTGGTTCGCAACCTCGGCGTCGTAAACGCGTTGCAAGTCCATTGAACGCGCTTTCTCCATTTCCACGTCGTCGGCGTAGAGGTTGGTCAAGGAGTCGCCAACCCAAATCATTGACCCGCCGCCGTCCAAGTAATCCCTCAACGCTATTGCCTGGCTGAACGATACGGTGCGCGCCTCTTCCACTATGACGAGGTCGTATCCTTCAAGCATTCCAGCGGTCAAATACCTTATTTGGAAGGGTTCCAGAAACGTGTTGAGGCGCGTGTTCGTGATTGTCCAACGCAGTTCTTCGGCGTTGCCCACGCCTTCCTCTCCGTACAACAAGGCGATGCGCGAGTGCGAGCGCATGATGGTGTTGCAGTAAATGTCGCACCAGTTGCCGGGCACCTGCGAGCAGTGCACCCAGTTGAATTTGGTGAGGAGGACGAGTAACGCGACGAGCATCAAGGCGAGCACCAAGAGGTGCACGACCTGGCTCATCAGCGACGTCTTCCCTGTTGGTAAAGGCATACTAGTAGTGTTGGCCGCCCCACTCATTTAAATATTTGGTGGGCGGTAAAACTGGTTATGCAAAAACAGCAGATTCACACGCCGCAGAGTTCCACGGGCTTGATGCGCTTTTATGACGTAAGCGCGAGCAAGATTCACGTGGGGCCCGAGGCAGTGGTGGGCTTTGCCCTGGTCGTGGTTGCCCTGGAATTGCTTCTCGGCGTAATCGGTTAGACAACTACGGAGTAAAACCCGCGCTTTTTCTCTATTACCTCGCCTTCTTCCTGTAACACGGTCAACACGGCGAGGCACGCGTCCGGCGCCAGTTTGGAGCGGGAGGCAATTGTTTTGAGTTCGGCTCCTCCCCCCGCCGCCTCCTTTACAACAGGCGCCGTCTTTTCAAGGTAATCCCGTGAAACCACGTAAAAACGCTTGTCAAAGCCGCGCACGCCCACCACGTCGCCGCACTTGATTTTTTCGGCGAGCCCCTTGGACAACTGGCGCGCCTCGTCCTCGCTGTTGAGAATCAGGTAGTCCGCTCCGGTCTTCGGCTTCTTCGCGGGCCCGGCTTTTTCGGCGAGGCTGCGGTTCACCAAGCCCAAAACGCCTTCAGACAATTCAACGAACGCGTAGTCGTCCCCCTCCTTCAAACCAAGTTTCTTGCTGAGGGAATCGGGAACCGCAACAGCCAAAACGTCTCCGTGCTTGAACAAACGCATAATTAACCCACACGAGTTTAACGAAACAAGGAAATAAAAGCCAAGATGGTTAATCTCTTCTGCAAACTGCAAAATAGCAGCAATCCTGGCACCTGAGTTCGTAAGGCGTTGGTGAAGGCAATTCCTCTTCGCTGATGACTCTTTTTATCTCTTTAATTAACTCCTCAACTTCCAGCATATTTTCAGAATTAATGTTCAACTTAACCAAATCGTTTGACTTAATAAATTTAATGAAGCCAAAGGGAACACTATAATCAAACATGCGAGTAACCAGCAAGGCCTCAACAAACAACTGAAATTTCATTGTCCGATAAATGGCCAGCGGTCTAAAACTGTTTTTTGCTTGAAGCGGGTACGCCTCATTCGCTTCTTCATTTAATAACAGGCAATCCAAAACGGTTTGAAAACCAAGTTCTTTTGAAAACAAGGGAAGATTATATCGTCTCGGTAACTTGGGCATTCTTTTTGCTATCTTGGTTCTCTTGGATTTCCGATTGAATTCAACGTGTTTTTCACGCCCTTTAACCTCCTTAATGGTAGTTACTTGGGGGTAATGCAAGACGTTTTCAAAATAAGTTATCCTTGGGCAGTACAAGTAATTCATTAGGTCTCGCGCCGACAAGACACCCCGTTTATCCAATCATTTCACCAAGATGAAGTCCTTTTGTTTGGCCTTCTCTTCATCCAAACTCCCAATAATAAATTTGTTTTTAAAACAAGATTCACAAGCAGGTATCAGAAAAATACAATCCGATCCTTCTTCGCCTAGTATGGTCTTGAATCGGATTGAAAGCATTTCTATCTTATTCTTTGATAACCTACCCAAAAAAGCACTTTTTTGGATTCTAAATAAACCGAAATTCTTGCATTCTTCTGAAATTTTACTTCTCTTCTTATTGTCACTTATATCATAGATAACCCAGTAAAGCATTTTCACCACTTGTGCACAAAAGCTTCAAATTCAACCGAGTTTGGTTTTAACACTTTTTTCGCAACCAACCGGGACTGCTTTAAAATTTCGTCTTGAAAAGAAAACTGCTTATTTCCCCGCTTAACCTCAGCATGCAGCCCACCCATTACTGCATCAATTATTTTGCTTCGCCCCGCCTTACTAAGAAAACGTTTTGAACACTCTTTACTCGCCTCAAAATCAGTCTCATTAACCTGCTTTTGCGCAAAGAGGGTTATTATCGAGCGGTCAACAACAACCGGCCTAAATCCCTCTATCAAGTCCAAAACCATTGAGGGCTTTCCGTAACGGTCGGTGTGAAAAAAACCCAGATAAGGATCTAAACCCGCCAAAACGCAGGACTTCTCTATCTCGGAGTATAAAATCCCGTATCCATAGTTAAGGAAAGAGTTCACGGCATCAGAACCATCCCTATCTCGCCCCTCAAAAGGGAGTATGTCAGTCAAACAAGAAAAATACAGGTTGGCACAATTACCTTCTATCCCAAATAACGTATCCCGAATCTCTTCAAGGTCGTTGCTACAAGAAGCAACTTCTCTTGAAAAAGAAAGCATTTTCTTTGCCGTAATCAAAAAATCTTTTCTCTTCCTTGACTTCGCCAAGGACTTAAGCAAATAAGCTTGATTTACTATCTTTGCTTCAATCAACTTTTTGACTATCTCGGCCCCAACACCATTGAAACAGGCTTCAAGCTGTCTCTTTCGAGTAAGCGTTGTTCCACCCAGCTTACAAGGATAAATGCGACCAACCGGCGTCCCCCGCCAATCCAAGTAAACAATATCAATATGCTTGCTCATAGCAAGTTTGACCGCATCGGTTGACAATGTAGAAGCCTTAACAAGAATTATTTGTTCAATTTGGTCGGCGGAAAACTCTTCAACTGAGTTCTTTTTACGAATCAAAAAGCGATTGCCTTTCTTACCAACCGAAGCGCCGTAGTCGTCAATTATTAATTGCATAAAAAAAATACGAAAACAATCTAATAAAACGCTTGCATTCCTAGTTTCTCTAATTAGCACTGTGCAACCATCACGACGGCAGGCAATTGGATTGAAGGCCCCGGGTTGCATTCCTAGTTTCTCTAATTAGCACTGTGCAACTTTCAACCTACTATATACTATTACTATTATCATATAGTTGCATTCCTAGTTTCTCTAATTAGCACTGTGCAACTAATCAATAAGAAACGCATCCATCTTGGCGACGGAAGTTGCATTCCTAGTTTCTCTAATTAGCACTGTGCAACTCGTGATGGCGTCCTCAAAAGCCTTATACGCTCGTTGTTGCATTCCTAGTTTCTCTAATTAGCACTGTGCAACCTGAATCCACTTTCGCCTTGAACTCTTCCGGACGAGGTTGCATTCCTAGTTTCTCTAATTAGCACTGTGCAACCTCTTTTTTTACGAGCACACGATTTGGGTGAACGAGTTGCATTCCTAGTTTCTCTAATTAGCACTGTGCAA
>Ga0210018_1000625_pt1 | contig 18237 bp, 17 predicted proteins | sample CryGeyCG2014_010_2_FD_183967 | JGI IMG/M metagenome (GOLD analysis project Ga0210018, IMG submission 183967) | Groundwater microbial communities from aquifer - Crystal Geyser CG09_land_8/20/14_0.10 (SPAdes) (version 2) | ecosystem: Environmental > Aquatic > Deep subsurface > Groundwater | place...
GTTGCTATTATCGGCGCGGTCGCCGCCATTGTTGTTGGCGCCACCACTGCTTATTTTAACGACACCGAAACTTCAACAGGCAATACTTTCACCGCTGGCACAATTGATATCGCGGTTGATGGCCAAAATCCTTGGTCACAATCAGTCCCGTTCGTATTGGCAGACATGAAACCAAGCCAAGTGGATTACACTAACTTCGCAATTAAAAATGTCGGTACAAATCCTACCAATGTTTGGAAAAAAGTTAGTGGAGTTACCGTAGATGAAAATGGAGTTAATGAACCAGAATGTGTAGCGTATGGTGGCACATGGACTGGCGGCACTAAACAAAATGGAATTCTAGACATAGATTGCGCAAACTACGACCAAGCTATGATAAATAACAAAATTGACGAGGTCATCACTTACGACTTGTCTGTTATTGTTAAAGATAACCAGGATCAACCAATATGGAACCAAACGCTTTACAACATGAACAAAACCATTGCCCAAATTGATGCAATGGGCGGGAACGGCACATTTTTGGGTATGATTCCATCTGGTTATTCAATGGACGTGACAGAAAGTTACCATATGGCTTCAAGCACAAAAGATTGGGCGCAAAGCGACAAAATGACCTTTGATATTACTGTTACTGCCGAACAATTAACCGGCGTGGCAATATTAGAAAACAAGGATCAAGTTGCTCCTTGGAGAGTTTTGGGTGAAGACGCATACACTGGTACTTTAACCTATGGCGTAAAAGATTCTAAATTCAATTATTCTTTCGCTGGAGTAACGCCATTGGTAGGCACCAATTATTCGCTTATTGTTTATGCGGAGCCATTTTCAACTCCGGCTGGCAATGGTTGGCCAAGACCAGTTATTATCTTGGGGAGTGCCATGTCGAATGGAGCAGGCAATGTGAGTATTCCTTCAACATCGCTTGAGCTTAACACAAACTTGCTTAATGCTAAAGTTTGGTTAGTCAAATCCTCTGACTTGACCGGTAATACAATGAACACATGGGACAGCTCAACCGAAACAAACTCTCTCTTCGACACTGGTTTGATTGATTATTACGATGCTGATCTATAATCTTTATTTGATTGTTAATGACTTCTCTCTCGTTTCTAGGGCGGGAGAGATAGATTAGCAATGAAAATCTGGCAAACAATTTATTATGTTTTTTTAGGCGTGATCGGCGCGATCGCTATTTTGTTGATCGTGTCTGTTTTTCCAATCACCGGAAATTTCAAAGTCCTAACAGTCCAATCTGGATCAATGATGCCAGCCATTAAAACCGGCAGTATTGTTTTGGTTAAGCCGACTAATAATTACAAAATCGGCGACATCATTACTTTCGGCCAAATAAGCAAAACAAAAACACCAACCACCCACCGAATTGCCGAAATAGAAGTGGCTAACGGACAACCAATATATACTACCAAGGGCGATGCTAATAACGCGCCGGATCAAAAACAGGTCCCTGCTAAAGAAGTCATTGGCAGAGTTTTATTAGATGTTCCATTTTTGGGCTATGCCGTGGCCGCGGCCAAAAAGCCCTGGGGATTTATGCTGTTAATCGCCGTGCCTGCTTTATTAGTAATTTACGAAGAAGCCCATAAAATCTGGCAAGAAATTAAAAAGTCAAAGACGAAAAAATTAGATGACGAAAAAATGGATTCTGGAATAAATTCAGAATGACAGAAAACCGCAATGCTTAAAAAACTGTTAAACAAAACTATCAGCGTTATTTTAATAATCCTGCTAAATTATTTAGCTTTTTTTGCTTTTGATTTAAAGCCAATTTTTGCTTATTTTGACGACCAAGAAATGGTTACGGACAACACGATGTCTGCTGGCACTTTAGATTTATCAGCCGAGTCAACGGAAAATTTCTCACCCTTGGTCACCCCGGACAAAACAGTGACTCGCGCCATTGATGTCCAAAATAACGGAAACTTGCTTTTGCAGACTAACATAACTACCACTAATTTAGGCGGTGATTTTGACTTGTGCGCCAATTTAAATTTAGAAGTTTTAGCTGGCGCCACGACAATTTACAACGGAATTTTAATCGGATTATCTAGCACGCCCATATTAGTCCCTACGTCAACCATTCAAACCCTTAATCTTGTTGGCACCCTCACGAATTACGATCTTAGCCTGCAAAATAAAACTTGCGTTTTTGATTTAGATGTTAATGGCTGGCAAGATAATATTGCCAGCTATGGCACTGGCGGTTTTAGTGATCAAGAAGCTCTATCCAACGTAATTACGAGTGGCAGTTGGAGCGTCACTTCGCCCCCAATGCCTCCAGAACCTCCTATGGCGCCCCCATCCTTGCCTCAATTTAGCGATGTGGTGATTAATGAGTTAATGTGGATGGGAAGTGCTTTCGGTAGCGGTGACGAATGGGTTGAATTAAGAAATATGACCAGTAGTATAATGGATATTGGTGGCTGGCAATTAACTAAAAAAAGCAGTGGTGACGAAGTTTTTATGCTGACAATTCCTGCTGGCAAAACGATCATGCCTAACGGATTTTTCTTAATCTCGGATTATGATAAAGAAAATTCCGCGATTAATGTGGTTCCAGATTTAGTAGTCGGCTCTGGTTCTATCAATAATCCTATTTTTGCTTTGGCTAACACCGATTTACAACTTAATCTTTACGCCACCAGCACATCGCCTATCTTGATAGACACCGCGGGCAATGGCAACAACGAGCCAACTAAAGGCGACAAAACTAATTTCTATTCTATGGAAAGAAACGATACGCCGGGCGACGGCGCAAATTACGATAATTGGCATACTTGTTTAGATGCAAGTTCCACAGCTTTATACTGGGACGCCGGCAGAACCGAACAGGGCACGCCGGGCGCCGCTAATTTGTCAGTAAACGACCCCCCATATACTCCTGACGCTAATCCTGCTTCTAGTTATAGTGCTGTCAACGACTCAGAAATAAATCCAGAAATAAATAATATTCAAGATAAGAATATAATTCCTGACGAAATCGCCGTTACCAATGAGCCACCAGTTGAAGATTCGCCGAACCAAGATCCAGCGGTGGAAAATGTTTTACCAGACACATCTGTATCAGAACCAGAAATAATCTTGCCCGACCTACCAACTGAATCACAAGAAGCAATTGAGCCCGCGCCTATCACCATAGAGTCGGCTGATAACCAAAACAGCAATTCAGACCCAAACGATAATAATCAATGAACCATTTATTTATAAAAACATTTTTTAGTTTGTGCCTTTTTGCTGGGCTTTTTTGTTGCTTGCAAATTGCCCAAGCCCAAATGCTCAATGTGATTTTTGAAAGTCAGCCCTTATTTAAAGAGGCAAATTTTTTGCCGGGCCATAGCGTCACCCGCTGGGCAAAAGTCACTAATACCGGTGAATTATCACAACGCATTGCTATTGAAGCAATTAATATTAGCGATCCCGATAGTCTGGCCAGCGCCATAAATTTAGAGATCACGGAAGGTGGCACGACCCTTCAGAATATGAGCTTAGCTGATTTTTTTAATCACGGCGAACTATATTTATCAGATTTAGCAGGCAACAATACGCAAACTCAGTATGATTTTATCGCTAGTTTTGCTCCAGGAACCACCAATAATTTTCAAGGCAAAACTTTAAGCTTTGATATTTTGCTTGGCTTTCAAGGAACTGAAGGCGGGATCCCATCTGACGGCAACGGAGGTAGTGGCGGGAGTGGCGGGAGGAGTGGCAGCGGTGGGGGCGGCGGGTCCTTGCCTCCCGGACTTACAATCCAAGATGAAAATGTCATAGTAATTAAAATTGGCGAAACCACAGCAACTGTTATTTGGCCAACCAGCTATCCAGCTTCCAGTCAAGTAATTTATGCTTCTGAACACGAAACTTATACTTTTAATTTAACAGATAATTTAGACGTGCCGCCAGATTATGGTTATCCTCACACTACCCCCGAAAGCGATCTTGCCCCCAACAGAGTCACAAATCATTCTGTAGCACTTTATGATTTAACTCCAGGCACAGAATATCATATTCGAGCGGTTTCTCATGCCTCTTTGGCCATTAGCCGCGAACATAATTTTACTACGCTTAACCATCAAGATGAAACCTTGCCACCAACCGAAGAGCCGTCAGTTATACTGCCGGCATCACCAAAGACAAACACAGTGGTACTTGCCGAACAACCCGCGCCATCAGGGCAACCATCCACACCAATCAACCGTCAACAACCGCCAACCATCGACGAACCCCAAAATACTGATGAATCTTTAGTCCCCAAATCTGAACTTAAACCAAATCTAATTGTACCCCAAGAATCTCAACCCGCCTCCCAAAATAATTTTTTTAATAATCTTATGGCTGGCCTGAATAATTTATTCGGTGATTTAGGGCTTAAATGCTATCACTGTATGCCTTGGTGGCTATTGCTAATTTTAGCGGTTTACAGTTTATATAAATCATTTCAGTCGCGCCAGTGGCAAAAAAAGGCTGGCACGGCTTGGCTTGTTTGGACAATTATCCTTGGATTATTAAGTTTAATTTATTTCTTATTCCGATTTTTTTGTATACCAGCTTGGATTATTTTGATGGCGATTTTAATAACAATTTTAATGCGCTGGGCATTTGCCAAATATCAGTCCCGAAAAGAAAAAGAACCAGAAAAATTCAACTACGTCATCAATCAAGATATTATCTTTGTGATTGGCTTAATCTTAGTCGCCTTAGGACTAATCGCCTACGTAGCGTCGCACTGTTTGTCAGTTGGCCTTCTAATTATTATCGCCATATATTTTATTATCAGTGAAATATTTTTAATGCGAAATCCGTGATCCGTGCAAGGTCAGACCTTGCACACGAGTAAGGCCAAGCATTACATCCCATTTGCCCTAATTAAAATTTTATGCTAAATTATTATTCTATAAACTTATAGTGAGTAAGGTTGTTGTTATTCCCGCGAATGCGGGAATCCAGATAGCAAGCACCAACCAAATAGATTCCCGCATTCGCGGGAATGACACATCCATGGGCAAACAATCTAAATTAAAAAAATTAAGACGCCAGCAAGAAACTCAAGAAGATCAAGCTGACCAAAAAGCTAATAAGTTAGCCGGTTATTTTGGGCTTGGCTTATTGGCTCTGATCGCCATTATCGGTGGCTCGATTTATTATTTCTTTTTTCGACACACACCCGAACCCACAGCCGCTATTGATCAGCAAAGTTCATCTTTAATTGAAAATCAATCTGCTGATAACCAATCAAATCAAAAACCAAATATAACCGCTGAAACCGATGATCCTTTAGTTAACCAAGTTGAAACCGATACTAAAAAACCACCCATGCAATATACTCAATATCCGCCAATGACCATTGATCAAAATAAGCAATATTTTGCTACCTTAAAAACATCAATGGGCGATATTAAAATAGAACTTTTTGTCGAAGAAGCGCCTTTGGCAGTTAATAATTTTGTATTTTTAAGCCGTGAAGGATTTTATAATGGCCTTACTTTTCATCGCGTAATCAAGGACTTTATGATTCAAGGTGGCGATCCCTTGGGCAATGGCACTGGCGGAGCTGGCTATCAATTTAATGACGAACCTAACGACAAAAAACTTATTCGCGGATCATTAGCCATGGCGAATTCTGGAGCCAATACCAATAGCAGTCAATTTTTTATTGTGACAACAGAATCCACGCCGTGGCTTGATGGCAAGCACACCAACTTTGGCATGGTAGATGCTGGCATGCAAGAAGTTATGGATATTAGTGAAGTAGCTACAGGACAGGGTGATGTACCAGTCAGTCCTATAATAATTAATAGTATTACTATTGAGGAACAATAAATAAAATTATTCTAATTATACTAATTAACCTAATTATTCTAAACAAGCACCAATGTCTAAATCCTAATTTAGAATAATTAGAAATTTATCGTGGCTGATTTTCAAACGCCCGAACAAAAAAAGGCCGAGCAAAAACGGCTATCTGAAATTGTCATAGAAAAGATGATGACTTTGATTTTAGCGGGTTTTGGTCTAGTTGCCGCCTTGGCCTGGGATGACGCTATTAAATCCTTATTTGAAGAATTATTCGGCGGACGAAATAGCTTGACAGCAAAATTTCTTTATGCTATTGTAGTAACGTTAATCGTGGTTGTGATATCTATCAGATTGAGTAATCTGATGAAAAAAATCGGTGTTTTAAATAGTGTTATTAAAAACAGAACCAACAACCTCATTAAACCATAGGAGGTGATAATGATGTTGATGTCTGCAGGAGTACAGCCTGATATTTACGGTGATCAGTGGCCGCTCTTATTAAAAGAGTGGGGCAAACCGGTTTCTGCCAAAAGAGACAAAGAGATTACGAAAATACTCGAGGAGGTAGAAACAAATTTGTATGCCGAATTCATGAAAAAAAACGGGTACCAACAAATGTGCGGACTAAAATGTAGCTTATGCACAAAAACAAAATAGTCCGCAAGCAACAAAGCTCACACTTTTAATCAGGTCAAATCTTGATTGGTGTGGGCTTTTTTATTTGACTAATATATTTTGTTTGCTATAATTAGGTTCTAGGCTAATAAAGGCGGTTTTTGTGTTCCTTAATCATTCTAGGTGAGGGGCGATTAGCTCAGCTGGTTAGAGCGCGTCACTGATAATGACGAGGTCCGAGGTTCGAGCCCTCGATCGCCCACCACAGATCAGATTTCGGATATCAGATTTCAGAATTCAGGAATCCGACATCCAACCTCCGATTTCAGCTGTCTGACATCTGATCTCCGACAGCTGAAATCTGATTTGCCTGAATAGCTCAGTTGGCAGAGCAACTCCATGGTAAGGAGTAGGTCGTCAGTTCGAATCTGACTTCAGGCTCAATAGTTAAGTTTGTAGTTTTTAGTTTGTAGTTGGTAGTTTTTAGATAATTACGTAACCGTCATCCTGAATTCATTTCAGGATCCAGTAGGGAACAAAAATTTTTGTTCCCTACAATTTACGCACGTGGATGCTGAAACTAGTTCAGTACCCTAACGAGTATCTTCGACATGACAAAACATTACACAGACTCATGAAAAAAAATATTTTATTTTTAATAATAATTATTTTAATTTTAGCCGGATTTATAACTTACGGTAAATTTTTTAGTAAAAAGCCAACAGAAAATAATTTAATTCAAAACACCAAACAAGAGACAGTTAGCCCCAGCCAGGACTTGACCGGACTACGTCAAAATGTTATGAATGACGTAGCAGTCAAGATTAGCGAATTATCGCCTTTTGAGTCAGTTTTGGGTGGCAAATGGTACGTAACACGGTATTGGTGGCCAAAATTAGCCATTAATTTAGGAGATTTCTATGTGGAATATGAAGATGGCCACATTATGCGACAAATCATTTTACGACCAGAAAAAACCGATACGCAAATTAATTATCAACTCATCGCTGGCTTTATAGACGGCGAAGACGGTTGGGAATTAAGCCAAGGCGAAAATAATTTATTCGGCCAAGAATTAATCGGCTATGAATATGATCAGCCCAACGGCGAATGGATTACAAAATAATACCCTGTGCGTTATTTCTACAAACTAAAAACTAAAAACTGATATATGCCTCAAATAAATTTAATCAAATTACAATGCCAGACATGCAAACGCGTTAATTATTATTCTCACAAAAACAAAAAAAAGATTGAGAAAAAATTAGAATTAAAAAAGTTCTGCAAGTGGTGCCGAGAACACACACCCCATAAAGAAATGAAAAAGTAACGCCTTAACGTCATCTCAAATTTGATTGTCATCCTCTGGTCGAGCCAGAGGATCTATATCGTTGGCAACATTAGAGATGCTCGGATCGAGTCCGAGCATAACAAACCAGAAAAAGTTTCTGGGTGAAGGGCCCATAGTTAAGCGGCTATAATTCTGGTCTCCAAAACCAGAGTCCGTGGTTCGAGTCCACGTGGGCCTGCGGGTTAAATAAAAAGCGGCATTTTAGTTAGTGCTGCTTTTTATTTTTCACGAATTTAGATTTTCGTGGTAAAATATAAAAATGCAAAAGGGAATTTATCAGGAATATATTCAAAAAGATATTCCACAAATTTTAAAGGAATTACAAACCTCAAATCAAGGATTAACCCAAAAAGAGGCGGAGTTAAGATTGAAAAAACAAGGGAAAAACGAACTGGCTATTAAAAGAATTTCCGCGGCCAAGATATTTTTGCGCCAATTCCAAAGCCCATTTATCTATTTATTAATCTTAGCTGGCGCTATTAGTATTTTTTTACGCCAATACATTGACTCAACCGTGATCTTTGCGTTTTTACTTGCCACCGCAAGTTTAGATTTTATTCAAGAATACCGTTCGGAAAAAACCATTGAAAAATTAAGAAGTTTTATTACTTCGCCAGCCAAAGTAAAACGCTCTGGCAAAATAGTTGAACTTAAAAAATCAGAAATAGTTATTGGCGATTTAATTTTACTGGAAGCGGGTGACATGACGCCAGCTGATATTCGTATCATTGAAGCCACCAATTTATCAGCAGACGAATCTATTTTGACGGGCGAATCACGAGAAGCGGTCAAGGACGCCCAAATCATAACCAATAAATATGCCGAACCCTATCAAGCCAAAAACATCATATTTGCTGGCACTAAAATAATTGGCGGCAAGGCATGGGGCTTAGTAATCGCTACTGCTAACAAGACAGAACTTGGCAAAATCGCCAACCTTACCCAAGAGACCCAAAAACCCAACTCCTTTCAAACATACATTTTGCAATTAAGTCGTTTTTTAATTAAAGTAGTTGCTATCACTTTAGTGGCTGTATTTTTAGCAAATCTAATTATCAAACAAGGTAAAATTGACACTTGGGAATTAATGCTTTTTACAGTTGCTTTAGCGGTTAGTATTTTGCCAGAAGCCCTGCCAGTAATTGCCACCATCACTTTAACGCGAGGCGCGATGCGACTCGCCGAAAAAGGCGTAGTTGTTAAACGACTGAGTGCTTTGGAAGATTTTGGCAACATTGATATTTTATGTACCGACAAAACTGGCACCATCACTAAAAACATTTTAACCATAGATCAAATTTTAGCGGATGATCAGAATAAATTTTTGTTTTATGGCCTGGCGGGATCCGCGGTTTGCCAAGAAAAAATCTATGAATATCATTATAGTTTTGAAGAAGCACTTTGGCAACAAACCAGCCCGCGACAAAAAAAATCACTGATGACTATTGAGCCAATTTTTGAACAGCCGTTTGATCCGACCCGCCGCCTATCAAGCGCTATTATCAAATGGCAAAACAACTATTATTTAATTGCTAAAGGAGCGCCCGAAGCAATTTTAGAATTATCGCGTTATCAATTAGTCAATAAAAAAACAATCGCCTTAAAATTATTGCCAGCGAAAAATATTTTGAATCAAGCCGCTATGGCCGGTGAAAATGGCAAACGAGTTTTTGCTGTAGCCATTAAACAGCTAACTGACTCCCCCAATACTTACGACCGCCGTATGGAAAGGGGGTTAACTTACCTTGGTATGGCCACCCTGACTGATCCCCTAAAACCAGAAGCAATAGTGGCTATCAATCAGGCCAAAAATTTAGGAGTAACGATTAAAATTTTAACCGGCGATAGTTTTGAAGTCGCCACCACCATTGCCCGAAAAATTGGCTTAATAGATAATGACAAGCAGGTTATTCGCGGTACTGCATTAGACAAAATGAGTCATTCGTTATTTGAAAAAACAATAAATGAAGCACATGTATTCAGTCGAGTGACCCCTGAACAAAAATACAAAATAATTTCTGTATTACAGCAAAAACACATTGTCGGTTTTCTGGGAGATGGCATCAACGACGCGCCAGCGCTTAAATTAGCCCACGTAGGCATTGTGGTAAATTCCGGAGCAGACACCGCCAAAGAAGCTGGAGATATTGTTCTGATGCGCAAAGACCTCAAGGTAATTGTTGAAGCCATTGCCGAGGGTCGCAAGATTTTCGCCAACATTGCCAAATATATGAAGACTACGTTGATTGGCAATTTTGGTAATTTTTATTCTTTAGCCGCTATTTCTTTAATAATTAACTATTTACCGATGTTGCCAGCGCAAATCTTATTGGTTAATTTTTTATGCGATTTGCCGCTTTTAGCCATTGCCCTTGATTCGGTGGACGCCATTGAACTTAAAAAACCCCAAAAACATAATTTGAAAAGCTTGGCTTTTATCGCGATATGTTTGGGTTTATTAAGTTCAGTCTTTGATTTTATCTTTTTTGGTTATTTTCACAATTTGCCCGCGCCTCAATTAAGAACGCTTTGGTTTATTGAATCGGTGTTTTCGGAGCTAATAATCTTAATTTCTATTCGCAGCCATCTGCCATTTTTTAAAGCCGCCTCGCCAAGCAAAGTTATGGTTGGTCTTTTGCTATTTGCTGGCGCCATTGGCTTGGCCTTGCCATTTTCGCCTTGGGCATATCTTTTTCAATTTACCACGCCTCTTTGGTCACAAATTGGCATCATCGGCTTGATTTTGGGCAGTTATTTTGTTAGCAATGAGATTATTAAGGCGATTTATTATAGAAATGAAGAATCAAGAATGAAGAATTGAGAATAGAGAATAAAGAATAAACGAGGCGACCCCAGACGGCCTTTGCGAGAGGAAAGGGGAATGCTTAATTCTTTATTCCCGATTCTTAATTCTAGACCAAATGTCTAAAAAAGTATTTATCATGCCCATAATCATATTGACAGTTATCGCTACTGCGTTTTTTTATGTTTATTTTCAAATCTATTGCCCTCAAAACCGTTACGGCAGTCAAATTGAATTTGCCATAGAGCCCGGAGAGACCGCCAAACAAATCTGCGATCGCTTGGAATCGCAAAAAATTGTCCGTAACAGTTTTTGGTTAGAATCTTATCTCTGGCTTTTGGGCCAGCGTAGTCAGCTTAAGGCTGGTCAATATTCCTTAGATCTTAATCTAAGCATTCCTCAAGTTGTCAAGTTACTAACGACGATGCCGCCAGCCAAATCTGAATTAATAATTGTTTTACCCGAAGGCATCAAAACTAATCAAATTATTGACAAGCTGTCTCAAGCTAAAGTAGTAGATAAAATCGCGCTAACAGCTGAAATTAACGATCTTCAAAAATACAAATTAAATTATAATTTTTTATCAACCACACCCGCTGATGCTGATTTAACCGGTTTTCTATTCCCAGACACCTATCGTTTTTATCAAAATACCGATTTCGCGATAGTAATGAAAAAAATATTAGACAATTTTGATGCTAAATTAACGCCAAAAATGCGCCAAGATATTACTAACCAAAATAAAACCATCTACGACATTATTATTATGGCCAGTATTATTGAAAAAGAAGTTGTGTCCGATAATGATCGATCAATTGTTTCGGATATTTTTTGGCGGCGTCTATCGGACAATTATCCCTTGCAATCCTGTGCCACGATTGCTTATGCCACAAGCTTAGATAAATGGCGCTATTCTGACCTTGACTTAAACGTAGATTCACTATACAATACCTACAGAAATAAAGGCCTGCCGCCCGGACCAATCTGCAACCCGGGATTATCAGCAATTACGGCAGCAATTTATCCACAGACAAATGACTATTACTTCTTTTTGTCCGCGTCTAATGGACAAACGATTTTTTCTAAGACGGTTGAGGAACACAATAAAAATAAGATTAAGTATTTGGAATAGTATTTAATATGAGGTATGGGGAGGACAAAATGGAAGAAGGAAATTTTTGGTGTGCAGAATGCTGTAAGAAAAACGGCACGAGCGTCAAAAAAAATATGGCCTTGCTGATTCAACAATGCGCTAAGGCGCTTGCAGCTTTTTGGGGCGATGAAAGCGTTCCATTAGCATGCGCTGAAGGGCCTGCCACTTGCTCTAAGTGTGGGAAAACATTCTGGATTAGTTCCAGATATTGATTAGCCAAACAAAAAAGGATTAAACATAAAATTTAATCCTTTTTTAAATTAACCAACTAAAAATTACTTGACTTCCGCAGTTGCGCCAGCTTCTTGAAGTTTTTTCTTAATCTCTTCAGCCTCATCTTTCTTAACGCCCGACTTAATGATTTGAGGCGCGGCGTCAACCACGTCCTTGGACTCTTTAAGACCTTTGCCTGTAATTTCGCGAACGACCTTGATCACCGCGATTTTTTGTTCGCCAGCCGCAGTTAATTCAACATCAAATGATGTTTTTTCTTCGGCTGCCGCACCACCTGCTTCACCGCTTGCTACCGGAGCAGCTGCCATCATGGGCATGGCAGACACGCCAAATTTTTCCTCTAAAATCTTAACCAATTCTGACAAGTCCAGAACTGACATTTTTTCGATTGTCGCCACTAAATCTTGAAATTTAGCAGGCACCTCAACTTCTTTTTTATTTTCTTCTGACATAGTTTTTTTATTTTTTTTCTAGAAAAGCAATCAGTCGTAGATTACTTGCCTAAATTTTTTCTGATTTTTGTTTTAAAATATAAACTAAACTGATTAAATTGGCTTTTAAAGAATACGCTAACTTTTGTACTGGAGCGTTTAAGGTAAACACTAATTGGCCTAACAATCTTTCTTTGTCCGGCAACTTCGCCAATGCCAAAACTTGTTCTTGGGTTAAAATATTTTTTTCTGGATCTAACAAGGCGCCAATTAATAATTTTAAATTATCATGCTTGCGAGAAAAATTATACAAAATTCTCGCTGGCGCGACTTCATCCCCCAAGCCAAAACTTACAGCCACACTACCATGAATACTGCGCACGTCTAAATCAATCTTGATTTTTTTTAAAGCTATCGCTAAAAGAGATTTTTTAACAACCACATAATTTACAGCCTGCTCTTTTAATTCCTGGCGCAAAGCTTGCACTTCTTTAACTTTTAAACCAGAAAAATCACTTAGAATAATTGACTTAGCGCTTTCAAGTTGCGCGCTTAATTCCTCAACGATTTGTCCCTTTTTTTGTTTAGTCAACATATTATTTTTATTAAATAAAAAGGCCTGTGAATCCACAGACAAAGATTGCCGACCGGCTACCGCTTGCGGCCAACGGCTAACATCCAACGTCTAACGTCCGACATCTGATTTCCAATGTCCGACATCTGATCTTCGACAGGAATTATGTTTGTGCCTGTTGTCTATGGATTAATATTTAGTATACTCAAATTGGTATTTCTGTCAAGCTTACTATCCGTTGTCATTACGAGCGAGCCCCACGGCTACATTCGGCGTAAGCTTAGGGGCGAGCGTGGCAATCTGACGCTTTGCGTCATCACTGAGCCCCGAGCGCAACGAGAAGCGAAGGGCGGGGTTCTTATGGCGCGCTCCTCGCAATGACACCAATCATGGGAACGGCTACTATCTCCTAATAATCCTTCTAAGCTTTTGAAAATAGTGTTGGCCCAAAACTTTCGGCCGGTGCAAAAAGCTTTGCACCGCGCTCACGGTCGTTATTTCAGGCACAATCGTTGCCCTAGACCGAATTTGCGTTTCTTGAACAATTTCGGAAAAATCAATGGGGTGGCAGGATGAGGGCGTTAATTTGCCCCATTCTACGCTATCCGATTGGCATTTTTTTGACAATTGCATTTCAATAAATAGGGCGGCAATAGATGTTTGTGGCTTATTTTTTTGAATCTCTTGCTGAATATTTTGTGAAGTTTCCGCCAAATTAGATAAACCAATCATCTTCTTTAGACTATTTTTTGAAAAAACCCTCATTAATTCAGGGGTCGTTAACAAAAAACGGTCTTGTGGCATTATGCCCCCGGAGACCAAACTGCCAAACGCTTTCAGCGGATAAGGATTTTTTTGTAAAGCCGCCAGATTATTACAAACATTAACTAATTCCTGATTACGCCACAAGCAAGCTTGAGCACTCCCGATTTGCGTCAGATAAAGCATTTTTTTATTAATAGCCGCGCACACTAAATGAATCTTACCAGTCCAATCAACGTTATTATTTTCAATAAAATCCGCTAAAGTCAGATTGGCTTTTTTCAAAGCCGACTCAAAGGCGACTAAGGTCTTTTTTTTATAATTTGCATAAAATTCTCGTTTAATAACCGAGGCTAACAAATTTAGTAATGAGCCCGAATTTGCCTCGTCGCCGTCAAATTGACCGACTAAATACAAACCGCCTAGATCCTCCTCGTCAATATTGGTCGGCTCATAAACAAATGTTTCGCAAAAACATCGGCTGGAACCAGACATCACAATTTCTTGAAGTTTAGGAATAAGAGATGACATAAAAATAATGCAAAAATCAAAAGTCAAAAATCAAAATTGACTGGTAGGAAAATTATAGCACAGCCACGACCCTCCTGACAAGCATTGAAAATTAGAAATTGAAACCATCCTCTTGTCAAATTAGTAATTTTCTGCTATATTAGTCACGTATGGCAACCCCTATTTTATCGGTTAAAAATCTCCAGAAAAAATTCGGCCAATATACAGCAGTGGAAAATTTATCCTTTGATATCCATCAAGGAGAAATTTTAGGGTTGCTCGGTCCCAATGGCGCTGGCAAAACCACGACCATCCAAATGCTTTTAGGGGTGATGGAGCCCGATAGGGGAGAGATTATAGTTTTTAACCAAAATTTTAAAAAACACCGCCAAGAAATTATGCGGAAAACCAACTTCTCCTCGGCATATATTTCTTTTCCCGGCAGTTTATATGTTGACGAAAATTTAAAGATTTTCGCTAAATTATACAATGTTAAAAATGCTAAACAAAAAATTGATGATTTATTAGTTATGCTAGATATTAGCGAGCTTAAAAAGAAAGCATTTTATACCTTATCTTCAGGGCAAAAAACTCGTGTTGTTTTAGCCAAGGCGCTATTAAATAATCCTAAATTATTGTTATTGGATGAACCTACCGCCAGCTTAGACCCTGAAATTTCTCATAAAATTCGCAACATTCTGCGACATCTTACCAAAGAGAACGGCGTCGCTATTTTATACACCTCTCATAATATGGCTGAGGTGGAAGCGCTCTGCGATCGGGTGATTTTTTTGAATCACGGCAAAATTATCGCTCAAGGTACACCAGCGGAATTGGCGCATCGTATTCCAGAATATCAATTAATTTTAACTTATTTAGACCCGCCAGAAAGAATGCGCCGATTTTTAGCCAGACAAATGGTAGAATTTGATTTAGGGGATAATGGCCAAGTAAAAATTACCTTGAAAGAACGCCAAATTCCAGAACTTTTACGCCAAGCCAATCAATTAGATTTTAAGATTATTAACATTGATATGGAAAAACCTAAATTGGAAGACGTATTTCTTAAGATTAGCCGAGGCTGTCATCCTGAATTTATTTCAGGATCCAGTCGGTAAGTCATATTCCGCATACTGGATGCTGAAACAAGTTCAGCATGACACCGTCTAAATATAAAATAATTTATGAAATTCCACCGCATTAATGCCATCATCTGGCGTCATATCTACGGCACTCACCGAACCTTACATCGTTTGGTTGATTTATTTTACTGGCCAACTTTGGATTTGGTGCTTTGGGGCTTTATGGCTACCTATTTTACGCGGGCTGGTCAAAGCGCGTTCAACCTTATGGCCTTTCTGCTTGGCGCCATGATTCTTTGGGGCATTCTAATCCGTTCCCAACAAGATGTTTCCATTTCTTTTATGGAAGAAGTTTGGTCGCGCAATTTGCTCAATATTTTTGGCTCACCCTTATCCGTGCCTGAATTTTTAACTGCCACTTTTTTATTAAGCTTAATTAGAATTATAATTGTTTTTGCGTTTATGGGCTTGCTTTCTTGGTTGCTTTACGCTTTTAACATCTTGACTTTTAGTTTTTATTTAATTCCTTTTTGGTTAAACTTGCTGATTTTTGGCTGGACTATTGGCATAGTAGCCATGGCAATTATTTTGCGCTTTGGCCAAAGATTTAATTTTATTGCTTGGTCTTTACCGGTTTTAATTCAACCGGTTTCCGCGGTTTTTTACCCGCTTTCAGTTTTGCCCGGCTTTTTACAAAAGATCGGTTTAGCCCTACCCACGACTTATGTATTTGAGGGTATGCGCCAAGTCATCACCACTCATCAGCTTTCAATTTCCCACCTAGCTCTTGCATTCGGCTTAAATCTGTTGTATCTTATTTTAGGTTGTCTGTTCTTTGTCATTATGTATCGATCAGTACGCAAAAAAGGATTACTGTCAAAGTTAGAATAATTATGATGTCATTGCGAGGAACCCCTCACTTACACACAAATGAGGGACGACGTGGCAATCTTGAGCTTTTTATTATCATATAATCCGAGATTACCACACTGACCATAGGAGGTTAATAATGCCAGAACCAATAATTTGTCCGACTTGTAAGTTCTTAAAATTACAACCAAAAGAATAGGAGGGCAGTAAATGTTTTTAGATGTTGGTATTGGTTTGTTGTTGGCGATGGCAACTGGTTGGTTGACTAATACCAACCACAAACTATGGCTCTTGATTTTTGGCGCCGTGTCATCATTGGCGCCGGATATTGATTTAATGATTTATTTGATAAAGCACAAAGGGAAATTGGACCAATTCGCCCATGAGCATCGCGAGTTATTGCATAAACCATTATTTTTTTCTTTTGGCGTTGCTTTCGTGATACTGTGGCTTGATGTGGCTTATATTGATATGCTATATCAAGTTCAGTTGTCGCTTTGGGCAAGTATCTGGTTTTCAGCTACCATCGCTCATTTTATCCACGACACCCTTGAAGGCGGCTGGGGTATTCAATGGCTTTGGCCATTTAGAGATGAATATTATCTTTTGGCTAAAAATCGCCTTCAAGTCATTCACGACAAACATGAGCAACGTGAAATCGCGATTCAGTACGGCAATCCAGATTGGCTTAAAAACTATTTCAACTTGGAGTGGTGGACTATTACTAAAATAATCTTTTTTGTAGTAGCACTAATAACTTCATTTTGGTATACGGTCTAGTAGAAACTTCTACTAGACCTTTTTGTTTTTTTAAGAAACTCTGGTATAATAAAGTAAAGTTTTTGTAATTTAAAATAGAAATAAATTTATGCCTAAAGTATTTATTACTCGTCAAATTCCAGATGTTGGAATTAATTTATTAAAAGAAAAAGGATACGAAGTTATTGTCGGGCCAGAAGGACCAACCACCCCAGAAGAAGTTATGACTGGCGCCAAAGGCGCGGACGCGATTGTCGCCGTGCTCACCGAAAGAATCGATAAAGCAGTTATGGACGCGGCTGGCCCACAGCTCAAAGTAATCGCCAATTACGCGGTTGGCTATAATAATGTTGATGTCCCCGCAGCCAAAGAAAAAAATATTATGGTTACTAACACCCCCGGCGTTTTAACTAACGCGGTAGTGGAGCATACCATTGCTTTAATTTTAGCGGTCGCCGATCGCATTCCCGAAGCTGATAAATACTGCCGAGACGGCAAATTTATTGCATGGGGCCCAAAATTACTTTTAGGCGCTGACATTACCGGCAAAACCATTGGTATTGTGGGCTTTGGTCGTATTGGTTCAGAAATTGGCCGAAAAATGAAATCAGCTTTTGATATGAAATTATTATACAATGATGTCAAGCGCAATGAAGAATTAGAAAAATCGACTGAGGCAATTTACTTAGAACTCAATGATTTATTAAGTCAATCAGATTTTGTTTCTTTAAACGTAGCTTTGACTCCAGAAACCACGCATTTAATTAACGCAGGAAATCTACGACTAATGAAACTCACCGCTTATTTAATTAATACCTCTCGCGGACCAGTAATTGACGAAAAGTCCCTGGTAGCCGCTTTGCAAGCCAAACAAATCGCGGGCGCCGCTTTAGATGTTTATGAAAAGGAACCCCAGATCGAACCAGAACTTTTACAAATGGATAATGTTGTTTTAGCGCCTCATATCGCCTCGGCTACCGAATGGACTCGCAATAAAATGGCAGAAATGGCCGCTCAAAATGCCATCGCGATTCTGGAAGGACAGACCCCGCCAAATCCAATTCCAGAAATGATATAAAATTATTATTGTAGGGAACAAAAGTTTTTGTTCCCTACGTTTTGCGCGATAGATGTTAAAACTCGCTTTCCACATATAGAATTCACATTTCAAAATCGGACTTAGAACCCAATAATGAATAATTAAATTTATGACTACGAAAATATTTAATTAAATCATCTGTCGCGCTATCAATATCTTGAATAAAACGATTATGCGTAA
>Ga0210018_1000628_pt1 | contig 18121 bp, 14 predicted proteins | sample CryGeyCG2014_010_2_FD_183967 | JGI IMG/M metagenome (GOLD analysis project Ga0210018, IMG submission 183967) | Groundwater microbial communities from aquifer - Crystal Geyser CG09_land_8/20/14_0.10 (SPAdes) (version 2) | ecosystem: Environmental > Aquatic > Deep subsurface > Groundwater | place...
GGAACAGAAATTAACGCCACCTGACCGGTTGACTTCTTAAGAGTGATAACCATAATGGAATCGGTCAGCAAGCCGCCGTTAGGGTCTTCCTCGCCCCGCAGACCAAGCGCTAAAATATTCAACCGGTCGGTTTCCGGTTGAGGGGTATTCATAGTGGTCAAGTCATCAATCAACGGCAGTTTTTCTAATTTTTCCGTCTGCATCTGAGAAAAAGTGAAACCGGTTTTGTAGACCAATAATCCCCCGATACCCACAACCAAAGCCACTAACACCAAAATCCAGAAGCCAAAAGCAAAACGGCGCCAGCGGGGCTTGGGTTTAATTTGCGCCACAAATTCATCTATTTCAAATTTTTCCTTTGACTGCTCGTTGTCGTTATCAGACATTTTCTTAGTTAAAAATTTAAAAATCAAAATGTAAAATTTTGGTATCCCGCTTCGCTCGCCTCGCTTTCGCCTCGGCGAAGCGGGCGGGATTGATTTAAACACTTTTCATTGTTCCGACTTTGTCGAGAATGCTCGATAAAATCGGCATCATTTTACACTTTGAGATTTACATTTTAAACTTTATACAAACCATTTCTTCATCTCTTCGCCGCCTACTTTTTTACACGCCATTATTATTTTCCGTTTCTGCCAGGCGCGCGGCGCTTGTTTAAATAAATCCTTAATCGCTCGCCAAGTATAGTGCTCAAAAACTAAAACGTAAAGCCAAGCGCCGATTTCTTTAGGGAAAAACCATAGAGCATGCCGAAACAAAAGACCCCACCGCTCATTTTTTATCTGCATCAGGCGCTGGTTCTTAAAAGACAGGTGTTTGGAAAACTTATTTATTTTTAGTCGCTCTCGGATAACAGCTAAGTAATTTCTGGCCTCGCTGTCGCCGGAAGTGCGAGCGTGCCAAGCCAGCGCTTTTGGCTCATAAAATGCCTGCCAGCCATAAAGACGCAGGCGCCAAGCCAAATCAACATCTTCTTTGTAGGCAAAAAAATCTTTATCAAAATATTCTTCTTGGCCGTCTAATGAAATTTTAGCATCTTCCAGCGCCGCTCGTCGATAAACCGGCAAAGCGCCGTCAGCGCCAAAAATTTCTTCTGTTTTATTAAATTGACCGGCGTCTTTTTTGCCCTGGTGCCGGGCAATAATACGCCGATTTTTCAATATAACTAGGCCCGTATTATCAATGATATCGGTTTGAGACAGGTCCTGGCCAGCTACTTTCAGCCGAAGCAGCTTTCCCTGAGCCGAGCCAACTCGTTCGTCCTTAAATACCTCAATAATATTACTTAAAAAATCTCTATCCAAGATCAAATCCTGGTTCACCATAACGACCAACTCTCCTCGGCTCTCTTTTATTCCTTGATTATGCCCGCCGGCAAAGCCAAGATTCTTGGCGTTGCCGATTATTCTGTAAAGAGGGAGCTTCTGGTCCGCTTGCTGCGCCGCGCTTATTATTTCATCTACTCGCCGCGCCGTATCGTCGCCGGAAGCATTATCAATTATCAATAACTCAAAGTTTTCGTAGGTCTGCTCAAAAATAGACCACAGACACGGCTCTAAATAAAATCGGGGCTTATACAAAAGTAGATTTACCGATACCAGCGGTTTCATATTTTCTTTGAATCAAAAATAATATTCTTTAAACTATAAAGCGTAGCGGCGCTAACCATAAAAAGTAGCAGCACCTTGTCATTAAGTAAGACCACATCAAAAAAGCTGTAGCCCAAAACCCAGAGGAAATAGAGGCCAAAGAGCAAGCCGAAAAACCTAAAGTATGGTTCGTTCGCGCGTCGCCAGACCAGCCAGCTAGTGCGTAAAATATCAATGAACATAGCGATAAGTAATAAGGTGCCGGGAACACCAATTTCCGCGGCAAAATCAAGATATAAATTATGTGCCGAGGCGCCTTTTTTAACAGCAGAGGTTTTTTCGCCGATTACCGAGATAAAATTACCCAGCCCCACGCCGAGCAACGGATGTTCTTTTAACGAAAGCAAGCTATTGCGCCAAATTTCCAGCCGCCCCTTATTGGAAACGTCGTCCATGTCTGAAATTGACCGGGCACGCTCAAAAAACGACAAAGTACTGGAAGAATATTCCCCTGTTTGCCAGGACTGAAAAGTATAAAAGACCGGCGGATAAATAGTGGACATTATAAAAAACAGCACAAATATCAGAAAAGCGCGCATGGCTTTTTTCAGAAAGAGCGGCTCCAGTTTAAGCCCCCAAAAATAAATCGCCAGAATAATAACCGGCACAACGCTCAACCACGCGCCGCGGGAGCCGGAAAATACAATGCCAAATAACGCTAAGGTTGTTGCCGTCCAAAATAAAATCTTAAGCCGGCGATTATTTTTAAAGTAAAACGCCAAAGCCAAAAATATCGGTACCGCTATCATCAAAAACATGGCAAAAGAATGGGAATCAGGAAAAACCGAAAACAGCCGTAACGTGGGCGGCGCGGATTTATAATAAGCAAACCAAGTATTGGCATACGATAAAAGCTCCGCTAGGTTTTGCCCATAAAAAGCGTTAATCACTTTATTTGTCCAAAACTGCCAAAAACTAAATAACGGCACAAACAACACCGCTATAAATTGAACCATCGCCACCGCAATTACAGCTAAGCCGCCAACCGCCGCCGCCTGCCAGACCCGCAAAATTTCTTCTTTGCTTCGGGTTAAATTCCTGGTAATTAAAAACAGCAAAAGAATATTTATCAAAAAAAGCAGCTTTTTGAGCGCCAAAATCTTATAGCCGGCCACGGCGATAGACAAAGCGGCGACCACCAAAAAAGCGAGCGCCAAATATTCCAGCGCGTAATGCTTCAGGTTCTCCCGAACGCGCCACCGACCCTGATTATTTCTAGTCAAAGAAAGCGATACGCCCTGTTTAAAAAATAAACATAAAAACAGCGCCGCGATTAAAATCCGCCAATTAGCCAATGTGTCAAAACTATCTAAAATGGGCAAAGAGGCAAATAAAGGAATAGACGCCACCACCAACCACAAGGAATCCCGGAGCGGAGAAAAAATCATATAAAAAATAGCCAGGCCCGTCCAAACCAAAATCGCCTCGCGCGGGATAAGACCCGTCGCGGCCAACGCTACCACAACAATCTCCAAGGCAAATATTATATTTAATGGAGTAAGATATTTTTTCAAGGCCCTAATAGAGCGGTTAATGTTTCAGCGGCGCAATTTTTCCACGAAAACTTGCCGACCTGATCTCGACCCTTATTGATTAATTCCGTCCGTAAAATCTCGTCGCTGATAATGCGTTCCATCGCCTGATAAATTTCATCAACATCCGAGTTATTTTTAATAAGCAACGCCGCCTGGCCGGCCACTTCCCGCAAAGAGGAGCCGTCGGTGGTAATCACCGGCGCGCCCAGCGACATCGCTTCCAGCGGCGGCAAACCAAAACCCTCATAGTCGGAAAGCCAAATAAAAAACGCGCAAGCGCTGTATAATAATTTTAACTCCAAATCATTAATAAAATCAACCCTTAAGATGGCTTGGCGGCCAAACTCGGCATTCACTTTTTCCACCAGCCCGTTCACCGATTGCGACTGGGTATAATCTTTACCGCCAAGCAATAACTGATAATCGGGTCTATCTTTGGTCAGACGCCCAAAAGCGCCAATGACTTCGGGCAAATGACGACGGGTAAAAATGGAACCGACGAAAAAAATAAATTTATCCCCTATCCCGTATCTCTTTTTAAGTTCCTTTATTTTCTCTGCGCTGTTATCCAAACCATGGCGCAACGAAAACTCGGCATCAACGCCCAGCGGCGCAACAATAATTTTGGCAGCTGACACGCCATAATGTTTTATCACTTCCTGCCGGGAAAATTCCGACGGCGTAAAAATTATATCAGCTTTTTTAGCTGATTTTCTTGAGACCCATTTAAGTAAAATCTTATCCGCTAATAAGCTGGGCCAATTAAACTCTTTAGGCCGCGCCTCATAGCTAATATCATGAAGCGCTAAAGCAATTTTTCCCCGATAACAAAGCGGCGCCACATAAGCCGGGCAAAATAGAATATCCACCTTATCTTCTTGGGTGGCCCGCGGCAAATCCCAATGAATAAATTTAGCGGTACTGCCGACTTTTAATAACTTACATTCAAAAAAGTCCGACTGGGGCATGTCCGCCGGAATCTCATCTTTAAAATATAAGACAAATTTGACGTTTGTCGTTTTTAATTTGCTCCACTCATGAAGTAAATTAAAAAGATACCGCCCGACACCGGTCCGCTTACCTTCTAAATTGTGCGCGTCAATTCCGATTAACATGTTCTAAGATATAGAGTGGGAATTTATTTTTTGAAACGCTCAGTTTTGTGAGCGGGCAGGGTTTCCCGTCTTGACGGGAAGAGCGAGCAAAACTGGCGAATAAAATTTCCACGCTGGAAAAATTTTATGTTTTCAGAAAATACTTCCGAGCTCTGATTTAATAATACCCTTTTAGCTTCCCTTTTTTATTTCTCCAAAAATCCCACACGCCGCGCAACACGGGCTTGGCCCATTCGCGCTTGTAATGTGTTGACATTTTAATCAGTTGTTTAGCCGCTATCCAGAAACTGAAAAGATATGCGCCGACCTTAGAGCCAAAACGCTCGGCAAACATCAGGCCGTTGCGGGAATGATAATAAATGTAGGGATAAGAAAATTCCTGAGTGCTGCGCGAGACCTTATGATAAATTTTTGATTGCGGTATTACCAAACTTCGCCAACCGGCTCGCTTGGCCCGCACGCACCAATCCGTATCCTCATAATAAAGAAAATAATCTTCGGAAATTAAGCCAATTTTTTTAATAACCTCGGCTTTTATTAAAAGACACGTACCGCTAATATAAGCCACCTGTTCGGCCACCTGATAATGGCCTTCGTCGGTTTTTTGATAACCGATTAGCTCTCCTCGCATGAAATGTTCAGTAATTTTGCCGCCAGCTGACCAGATAATTTTTTTATCATCGTGAAAATAAATAAGCGGACCGACTATGCCAGCTCGCTCATCGTTTTTGGCCTCCTCAACTAATCCAACCAAAAAATCCGGCTCAACGATGGTGTCGTTATTAAGCAACAAAACATACTCCGCCCCTCTTTCCAGCGCCAATTTTATGCCAACATTATTGCCACCGGCAAAGCCCAAATTTTCCTCATTGTAGACCGTATGAATTTTTATTTTTTGGAAATTGGAAATTGGAAATTGGAAATTGTCTTTAGACCCATTATCAACCAACACCACTTCAAAATTATCGTAAGCCACACGATCCAATGATTCTAGACATTCTTTGGTATCCTCCCAGCCGTTCCAATTAAGAATAATAATAAAAACTTTGGGCATAGCTAGTAGACCTTCTTAATCTCCACCCCCGTATAATAATGTTTCAAAACCTCCTGATAATTTTTTGCACCGGTGATAGCAAACTGGCGGCTGCCCGCAGCCGAAAGACCGACGCAATGATTTCCGCCGCCGCAAACACTTTGCGTATATGGAGCATTGGCTGGATCTTTGACTCCGCCAGCCAGATATTCAAAACCGGCCTGACAAAATTGCGAACCCCAAACCGAACAAGCGGATTTCGTGCCACTGGTATAAAGTTCGGGCGCGCCGGAAGAATAAGCCGTAATAATTGGCGACCCATTATAAAACGCCATCTCGCCCCGCGTAGCGTTCACTGCGGCAACTACGGCCGGCGCCACCGTCTCACGGGCATAACCTTTGTAAAGCTGGTCATTGGAAGTACTATTTAAAATATAAACTTCGTCTGTTCCGCGCTTGCCGCCTTTTAGAATATAATAATCCGCGTATGTCCGCGCCGCCACAATCATTGTTTTTTGGTGCTGGATCGGATCGGTTTGCGAAATTTCCGCAATACCCTTCAAGTAATCCTCCAAATCCAATTCATTAACCGCCCAGACCTTATTGGATTTGGCCGAATAGACAATTTCCACCGCGCCATGAAATTGATTATAATTTAAACTCGGATTCCAGGCCGGATGTTCCTCATGCGAAACGATTTGCGCTATGCCGTCGGCTGTTTGGGGGACGATTTTAACAAAAGCGCTGGCCGGCGAGCTAATATTATAAACATAATTTTCATTGGCTGCGCCAATAGCTACAATTTGCCCGTTTTTGTCCAAAATATTATAAGCCGTGCTAGCGGTTAGCGCGACGCTCCCCGCGATCACTTCATAAATTGCTACCCGGATTTTGGGCACGGTGGCGGAAATTGGCGAAACGGCGGGCGTGGGTGATGACGAAACACCGGGAGTGGGCGTAGCCGAAGGAGACGGCGTAGCTGACGGCGCGGGCGAACTCTGAAGTAAAGACCCGCTGCGATAAAGCACGTGGAAATCCTGGGCCGCAATCACCAAAACATTAGCCCATTTATATTTTTTCTTTTTGAAAGTCGCCGCGTCCACCGCCACGGGCTGGCCGCCAGAAATCAAGTAAACATTATTTTCATTCTTGGGCCGCAGCAGTGTCCCCTCTCCATATTTAACGTAGCCGCCCGACGGATAATAAGCCAACTCCGCAGCCGGAATATTTTTAACTTTCGCCCAGTTATATTTAAGATTAATAAATATTTCAGCGCTGATAAATTGTTTGCGTTTCCCGCCTTCAACCAGATACACGGCTACCCCGCCGATGGCGCGCACTAAGGTACCGTCCGGATATGTCAAAATCGCGCCTTCCAAATAATTGCCCAGCTCCGCGCCGACATTTTTAACTTTTGCCCAGCTATAGCCCAAGACCACAAACAGCTTTTCGGAAGACACCCAGCGTTTTTTACCGCCTTGAATTAAATAAACGCGCTGTCCGTCGCTTAATAATTGTTTATCCGTCCCATATTTAACTGGATTACCTTCGCCGTAACCGGCTAATTCTTCCGCGCTTACGCTCCTCACTCTGGCAAAATCAAAACCCAGCGCCATAAATTGCTTGGCACTCACGCTCAAATTCCGTTTTTTGCCGTCTTGAATTAAATAAACCGTCGGGTTGCCAAAAATTTGCAGCAGCGAGTTATCCGGATATTTCAAAAACCGACTTTCAGAAAATAAATCTAATTGGCTTTGAGAAATTGATATGAGCTTATCATAAGTTCCGCCCGCCGCCACATACGCTTGGATGTTTTCGTAGATTTGGCGCGTGCCAATAGCAAGTTTATAGACCTTAGGCCAGCCGTCGGCCTGATAAACATAATTTTTGTATTTTTGCGCCAGCGCCGCGGCCTCACTCCTAATTCTGACAAAATCAAATGTCTTGGGGTCCGGATTGCCCTTTTCCACGTCCTTGTGCCCAACCACAATCGGACCATTGTACAAACTGGAAAACTCGCTGGTTAATAAATTCCAAATGCTGGAGGACCTGGTACCCTGTGGGTCAAGATTATTGACTTGAGCCAGCCACCCAATCAGTCGCGCTAAACTCTGATAAACAACTTCGGACGGCGGCGCGTTGGCATAGTTCCCCATCACCACAATACCAATAGTGCCAAAGTTAAAATTGTCGCGCGTGCGGTCAACAAAAACGTGAGCCGCGCGCGACCCGTTGCCGCCATAACGCCCTTCGTAAACCCGGCCTTGCTGGTCAATGATGTAATTATATCCAATATCGCCCCAGCCGCGCGTAACGGCGTGATACCGGTAAATACCCTGAATGGTGGCCACGGGATTTTGATTATTATTACAAGTAGCGTTGGCCAGGTCGCAACCCGTATCATGAATAATAATACGCTCCACCGGCTGCCAGTCGGAAGGCGAAGCATTTTTATCCGGCACCCAGGTCATTAAAGCATTCAGCGTTGGCGTGTTATCCCAGGTGGAACGGGGCAAAATTTGCGGCACGTCCGAGTCGCCCCAAACTAGCGCTTCATTTTGCGCTTGAATCTGATAGGGTCGAACAAAATTAACCCCGGTCAGAATAACCGACCCAATCATAAACCCCCAAATAGATTTTTTGGTTATTGACTTCATATTTATTTCTTCTACATCATATCATGAAATTAATTATTTTCAAAAATAAAAAACAAACCCCGCGTTAGCGGGGTTTGTTTGGTCTTGGCGAGATTTTTAATTAACTTACTTCATCACATTAGCGCCGGCCGTATAAAGTTTAAGTTCCGCGTTATTGATGATGTAGACCATGTTCCAGTCGCGGCCGGATTTGGTAAAGGCCTCGGCTGTCATATCGAGCCAGTGTTTGGAGCCGTCGCCGTTAATTTCGTAGACCTTGGGATTGCCCGAGGCCCGCACCAGCCAGGCACCGGTATATTTGGCCAGGTCGGCGCTGGAAATAGTTTTTATTGCGTTCCACTTAAAGTGGCCGTAAAGGTTAAATATCTTGGGATTTTGAATCCAGCGGACATAGGAACCCTTCACGATATAGACCTTAGGGCTGTCCGCGGTTTTTATCAAGTCGCCGTCTTTGAGGCCCGATACCGTTGGGGTGGGCGTGGGGCTGGGCGAGACCGAAGCCGCCGGCGAAACGCTAGGGGTGGGACTAGGAGTGGCTAAACCAAGAGTTGAATATCCACCGCCGCCGCCGCCAGAAACGCCGCCGCCGCCGGTAATCAAACAAACCCCGTCAGCGCCAGAACCGCTTAAACGATAACCAGCGTTACAGGTTGCCGCGCCACAACCAGGATAAGCGTTGTAAGTCGCCGCGCCGTTTACTGAAGAGCAGTGACTGGTGCATTGACTAAGGGCTGACGGGGTGATCGTGTAGGTATCGGCCGTGGTTGATAATTCCACGTAACTGGTACCGGCCGTGCCGTTTTCCGCGCAAACTGAACCTGAACCGTCGGCCTTGGTCACCTTGAAAGTTTTCACGTTAGCGTTGGCCGAACCGACCTTAAAACCGGCGGTCGCGTCAGGATCGGTCACGGTGAAAGCGCCGCTGCTGAAAGTCCAGCTGGCGGCCTTGGAGCCGCTCATAATCAACAAATTAGCCGTGTCGGAACCAAAGGTGACGCCCGCCACCGTGATGTCGCTGTTGGCCACGAAATCGGTCGAGGCCGCCCAAGCAACCACAGCCACCAAGCCAGCCCCCCAACAATCAACACCGCCACGATAACATAAACCCACATCGTCGTTGACATAGTTTTGAAATTAATTTTTAGAAAACTTTTTCCTTTGCCTTAATTATACTGCGGCGGAAAAACATGTCAAATGCTTTTTTATCAACTGGCCGGTCAACTGATTTATATCCCCTGCTCCCATAATTACGCAAACATCGCCCGCTCCCAAATTTTTCCGCAAATGCGCCGCTGTTTCGTTAAAATCTTTCATATATAATATTTCTTTATTGTTGCTAACTGTTAACTGTTCGCTGTCTGCTGTTTTTATTGCTTCTGCCAATTTCTCCGAACTCACCTTTTTTTTAATACTGGCTTTTTCTCTACCAGACACGCTGTAAATCGGCAACAGAATTGTTTTATCAGCCCCATCAAATGCCGTAATAAATCTATCAAATAATTTATAAGTTCGCTGGTACTGATGCGGCTGAAAGACGCACCACAACTTCCCTTTCCCTTCAACTAATTCTCGCGCTCCGGCCAAAGTAGCTTTTATTTCAGTTGGGTGATGGCCGTAGTCATCGTAAATTTTCGCGCCGTTGACCAAGCCCCGATATTCCATTCGGCGCCAAGTGCCGGAAAAATTATTTAACGCCTCAATGGCGATTTTTTCATCTATGCCCAAGACCCGCGCCACCGCCAGCGCCGCGTTGGCATTAGAAACATTGTGCTGGCCGGTAATTTTTAGATTTAATCCGTCTACGGCTTTTGAATTATAATTTTGAATTTTTAATTGTGGTTTTGATTTTTGATTTTTGATTTTTGCTATATTTATGTCTTCTTCATTTACAATCAACGTTCCATCTTCCGGCAAACGCGAAACATATTTGCCAAAGGTCTTCATAATATCCGGCAAACCACCCGTATAAGTGTCCAAGTGCTCTTCTTCAATATTCAACAGCACCAAAATTTTTGGCCAATAATTTAAAAAGGACCGGTCGTATTCGTCCGCCTCAATCACCAAGTGCCGACTTTTCCCTACTCGACAATTGCTATCTCCCCACTCGCGTACTTTCGTCCCCACAATTACCGTTGGGTCTAGTCCCGCCCGTTCCATCATCAAACCAATCATCGCCGTGGTGGTGCTTTTGCCGTGTATGCCCGAAACCGCAATGGTATATTTTTGTTTAGTTAACTCACCCAGCGCCTCGGCATATTTTTGACATTTTATGCCTCGCCTGCGTGCCTCAACTAATTCCGGATTATCTTTTCGCACCGCCGCGCTATAAATCACTAAATCCGGTATTCCTCCCCCCTTTATAAAAGGGGGGCTGGGGGGGATTTTTGCGCCTACTTTACGCAAATCTTCTATTATCTCGTTCTCCGTTGCGTCCGACCCGCTCACTTCTGCTCCCTGTGCCAAATAATATCTAGCCAAGGCAGAGACGCCAATTCCTCCAATGCCGATAAAATGAATCTTCTGTTTTTTATTTTCCATTTACCTATTCGTACGAATTATACATTAATAATTTTTGCTTTATTACTATAATAGGAAAAAATACCAAAGAGCGCCAGACCTGCCGCCACCTCCAGGGCTCGCGCAAGGTCCGCCATAGCCATTCCAGCCCCAAACTCCGTAAAAACTTGGGTGCGCGCCGAACTCGGCCGGCTAAAAAATTAAATGCGCCGCCCACGCCCATAGCCAATTTAACCGATGGGACTTTGGACAAATTTTGCGCAATCCACTGCTCCTGTTTGGGTGAGCCCAGCGCCACAAACAAAATCCGCGGCTGACAACGATTGATTAAATTAACCGCCTCATCAAGATTTTCAGTAAATCCAATTACATTTTCATATCGCCCGGCGATTTTAGCAGCCACGCCGTGCCGGCCACCCAGCAAAAAGACATTTTCCCTGATGCCCGAGTCCTGATTTAAAATACTGCTCATCAAATCAACTCCGCTGATTCTTTCCTCCAGGGATTGGCTCAATAATTTAGCGGCCAGCACCACTCCCGAGCCGTCCGCCACGCTCAAATCCGCCTGATTTAAAATCTCCCGAAACACTTTGTCGTTCTGCGCCCGAACTAAAAAATCGGTGTTGACCGTAACCACATAATGCTGTTGGCCGTCAACCAAAAAACCTTTAATCTTATCCCATGCCACGGCCAGCGAGACCTTGTTTATTTTTACGCCCAGCAACTGAACCATATATCTTTTAGTTTTCCATTTACCTATTCGTACGAATAAGACAATACTACATTTTAAGCGGACACGCTTTCAGCACCGCGTATTCGGCACCGTCAGATTTTAAATCGCTTTCCATTACATCTATGCCGCCCACCTCAACCTGCGCGTCAAGATTTTGCTCAATATCGGCTTGATTAATATTGGCTTCCCGCCACCGCCCGGCCTTAACGCGCGCCAGAGTGATATGGGGCTTGAAGGGCCGATTTTCTGCCCGATAAAAACCCGAATCGCAATCAATCAGCGCCGCCTCCAGTTCTTTTTTAAATTCGGTCAATTCTTGACTAGCTTCTCCTTCCAGCCAAATCATGCGAGGAGCTTTACCCGGAGGACCCAAAACTATGCGTCTAAAATTAATAAAAAATGGCTCAAATTTAGCCGCCGCCTCTTTTGTTACCCGACAAATCTCCAGCATTTGTTCATCGGAAACATAACCGATAAAAACCAGCGTCAAATGCAAGCTCGGCGCTTTGGTCCAACGAACCGGTAGCCCCCGTAAAACTTCGCCTGTCGGCGTCGCACGGGGCAAGTATTCAAATTTTTCCCGATATTGCTTTAATCGTTTTTTCAGACCCTCCGGTAAATTTATGGCAATAAAAACCCGTCGTTTCATATTTGCTATCATATCACGCAGAATGCTAAAATCAAACCAACTTATGTATCTCTTAGACATTATTCCCACCACCAAAATCCCCCACACCCAACAACAGGTTTTTAGTTATTTTTCCGGCCAAAAATTGCCGCCGGGCGCTTTAGTGCAAATTCCGCTGGGCAAGCGAAAAGAATTAGGCATTGTTTTTGACGCCCACAAAATCGCCGACTATAAAATGGAACTTAAGCGGACGAACTTTGAATTGCGCAATATCAGCCAAATAGTTTCCGCCAAACCCATTTTAACCAAGCAACAAATTTCCCTAGCGCTGTGGCTCGGCCAATATTATTTTTGTTCGCCGGGGCTGTTTGTAAAAATGTCTTTACCGCCATATTATTCTTCGAGCAAACCCCGCTCCAGCGGGGTGCGTCGAGAAGTTCTCGACTCCGCGCCTACGACGCCTCGCTCGAACAATAAAATAAAACAAAAGCTTATTCTGGCGCCGACCGTAGCACAAGCGGAAAAAATAACAACCGGCCACAAAGACGCAACTTTGTGGCACAGCGGTTTAAAGTCCAAACAGCTTAACGAAGTTTGGTGGCAGGTAAAAAACGGCCAAGCGCAAACTATTGTCGGCACTCGCTCGGCTGTTTTTTTACCCTTTACCAACCTCAAAAAAATAATCATTGAAGATGAATCCAATTCCAGCCATAAATCCTGGGATACGTGGCCGCACTACGGCGTTCAAGCGGCCGCAAAAAAGTTGGCGGAAATTTTTAAAGCAGAGATGTCATTGCGAGGAGGCCCGCCTTGGCTGGACGACGAAGCAATCCAGTGGCAAACAATTAAAAAAGAACGGGATCGCCATGTCGCTTCGCTACGCTCCGCTCCTAGCGATAACAAAATATTGATTATTGATATGCGCGCCGAGCTTAAAGACGGCAATTTTTCCATTTTCAGCCGAGCGCTGCAATCAGCCATAAAAGACACGTTGGCGCAGAACCAACAAGTTGTTTTATTTATTAATCGCCGCGGCGCCGCCAATTTTATTCTATGCCGCGACTGCGGCTACGTGGCTAAATGCCAGCAATGCGACGCGCCGCTGGCTCATCATTTAATAAATAGCCAGCCGACACTGCTCTGCCACCACTGCGGCGCCAAAGACACAGCGCCATCGCTTTGTCCCAAGTGCCATGGCTCGCGCGTTAAAACCATGGGCACAGGCACTCAAAAAGTTGAAATGGAAGCCAAAAAACTTTACCCCGACGCCGGTCTCGCCCGCCTGGACAGCGACATAGCTCCCCAACCCAAAGACCAACAAAAAATAATTGACGCTTTTGTCAAAAAAGAAATAGACATTTTAATCACCACCCAAATAATTTTTTCCTGGCTGGAAGAAACAAAAAAAGCCGCGCCAAATGTGGTCGCGGTTTTATCAGCCGACACTTTATTGCATCTGCCGGATTTTCGTTCGGGTGAACGGACTTGGCAAACAATAATGACTCTTGAAAACCTATTGCGTCATTCCGAGCGCAGCGAGGAATCTCCGACGAATGTCGGCCCGCATTCGCGGGAGATCCCTCGTCGCTATGCTCCTCGGGATGACAAACAAAAAACATTTCTTGTCCAAACCTACAACCCCGACAATTCCGTAATGAAGTATCTAGCCAAAAACGACTGGGCCGGTTTTATCAAAGAAGAACAAGAAACCCGCCAAGCGTTAAATTATCCGCCCTATTCGCAAATTGTTAAATTAACCTTCCGTCACCGCGACGGCCAAAGGGCCGGACAAGAAGCCAAAATTTTGGCGGCCAAACTGAAACATACAAGCTCTATTATTTGTCATTCCGGCGAAAGCCGGAATCCAAAATCTGGATCCCGCGTCAAGCGCGGGATGACGAACAACTATAACATTGAAATCTCCGACGCTCTCCCCGCTTTTATCCCGCGCGAACGAGACAAATATGTTTGGAATATTATTCTCAAATTTCCTTTTTCTTCTCCCCTCTTTCGTAAAGAGGGGCTGGGGGGGATTTTTATCACTTCTGACTTCCTCCGCCACCGAAATTCCCTGCTCCAATACGTGCCGCAGGGTTGGGAAATTGACGTTGACCCGAGCGATTTATTGTAAAAGAAAAAACCTTGCAAATTTGTTTTCTTACAAATCTGCAAGGTCCTCGTACGTAATAAAAACAATTCAATCTCCAAAAAAATATGTTTCCCGATGCAATAAAATGCACCGGAAACTCCCCAACAGACGCCCCAACAACATAGAGTCATCCTGATGGGAGAAATCACCACTTCCATCTCCATCCCGGAAGCGATGATCGCAACGATGGCTCCGGAGAACACAATAAACGTACCGAGTACCCTCCGTTTGTCCGGACAATGACGATAGGCGTTGTCCAGAAATAGGCTGGCCCTGGGAAGAAAAAACAAAAAGATGCCCCCGACCCAAGCGCCTACCGTCCATCCCGCCCATGATCTCGAGATGAGGATGATATACACCCCCACCATCGTAAAAACCAGGGTCACAAACAAAGTTATGACCCCTATAATTCTATCCTCTCTTTCTTTTTTCATCTTTATTACCCTCCTTTTCTGAAATTGAATTATCTGTTTTTTGCGCTATACTAAACAGATAGCAAGCGCAGGTGTTTTTTAAAGGACATATTCTATGCTTAACAGCATACCACAACAAAATGTCAATGTCAATGATAGCGGTTTAAAAGTCGCTTTTCTGGGCACGCCTGAATTTGCCGTGCCGATTTTGGAAAAACTGGCGTCAAGTGAGCATAAACCAGCCGCGGTTTTTTGCGCGCCGGATAAACCCGTTGGCCGCCGGCAAGTTATGACTCCCCCGCCGGTTAAAACTCTGGCACAAAAATATAATATCCCCATCTGTCAACCAGAAAATGTTTCCAGTTTCAAGTTTCAAGTTTCAAGTTTAAATCCAGACCTAATAATCTGTGCCGCTTACAGGATTATCTTTCCCAAAGAAATTTTAGATATGCCAAAATTCGGCTGTCTAAATATCCATCCCTCTCTTTTGCCCAAATACCGCGGCGCCTCGCCAATTCAAGCGGCAATTTTAAACGGCGACACGAAAACCGGCGTAACAATTTTTAAAATGGACGAACAAATCGACCACGGACCCATTCTTATCGCTGAACACTTATCACTTATCACTAAAAGATATACGAGTCCCGAACTGTCCGACAAGCTATCCATCCTTGGCGCCGGCTTACTTATTAAAATCTTCCCCGACTGGGTTGTCGGCAAAATTACGCCAATACCGCAAGATAATTCGCAAGCCACTTACGCGCCGCAAATCAAAAAAGAGGACGGGCAGATTGATTGGCAAAAATCGGCTCAAGAAACTGAGCGGCAAATACGCGCTTATTCCCCTTGGCCGGGCGCCTCTACTGGAATTATGAATTTTACCCCGAGCAAAGTCGAGGGGAATGAATCAGGAATTAAGGGTTTAAGAATTATAAAAGCTGATGCCAAAAAAGATGATTCAAATAGGCAACTAGGTGAAATTTTTTTAGACAAAAATAATGAGCTGTCGGTCCAAGCCGGACAAGGATATCTGATTATCAAAAAGCTCCAGCTTGAAGGCGGCAAGCCGCTATCCGCCCAGGACTTTCTGCGCGGCCATAAAAAAATTATTGGACAAATCCTAACATAAAAATATTGGAGGTTGATAAGCGGTCGCTGACTAACCCCAAACATTTTTAATCGGTGAATTCAAAAAATCCCCCCCGCTAAAACGGGAGGGATTTTGCATTCTGACGTCAGAAAGCAAACCATTATTCGGAAATTTCCTTACGCAGACGATTTAAGAAACTGGCCGCCAAATCCTTACCGCCCAAACCAAAAGCCAGACCTCCGGCAATGGCTATCATAGCGATCAAACCAGTAACCAGCGTCTGCAGCAACGCAAAAGCGACGCCCAGCTGAATTAAAGCCGCGAACAAACCGAAAATCAAAATTGACCAATAAACCACCGTGCTGGTAAAAGCCGCCGTTTTAATGTTGGAGGCCGACACGCTGGCTTGAACGAGTTTGCGCAACACATTGGCCAGCCAGAAAGTCACCACCAAAATCAGCACCGCTACGATGATATTCGGGATATAACCTAAGATTTGCGTCAAAAACACCGTTACGCCTTGCAACTTTAAGATATCGGCCGCCGCCAATAAAAACACGAATATTAGAAACCACTTCACAAACAGGCCAATCCAATTGGCAAAATCCATCTTTAAGCCCGCTTTTTCAAAAAACCGGCCGGCCCCGAGCTTTTCCAGAGACGGGTCTAATCGCATAGCGCGCAAAATTTGGGTAAATAACTTTTGCAAGCCAACCGCAATCGCCCAGCCAATCAAAAAGATTATCAAGGCGCCCAGGAAGTTTGGCAAAAACCCCAAAAATCCTTCCCAGATTGATTGGAAGGCCCTCACGGTCACTTCGGTCCAAGATTGTAATACCATCTTATCTCACCCCCTTTCCTATAGCCCACAAATTGCGACGAATAAAAAAACGAATACCGACAAATGATTCGTTGCCATTTGTCTAAAATTTGTTGCCCTTCGCGGATTATTTAAAAACAAAAACCCGTTTCCCTCCTGGAAAAGAGATTCGGGTCTCAAAAATTGCTATCAACCAATTTATCCATCGCTTTAATTATCGCCCCAAACAAAAAACCCGTCTATAGGGTGGGGTGTGGATAAGTGAATGGTGCGCTGGGCAGGTCTCCTTCGCTGAAGCTACGGAAAACCAAACGAATATTATTTATACTAGAATAGTGGGCTGTTTACCATTCCGAAACTTTAGTGAAGGATGGTGCAGTATTCTTGAATTAGTCCGAACGCATTTCGCCGCCGCAGGCGGCGATGAAATCCCCCCGCGAAAATTCGGAAAGACGGCGGAGCTGCACCGCTGACAATTTCAAGTTTTTCTTTGGCGGCATTTAATTATATGCAATCAAACAAAATTTTCAAAATACTTTTTGAAAGCAAGAAATTCTTCCTTGTGGAAGAAGTCTTCCTCTTTCAAATCAATTTTTCTTGGATTGATCCATTGAAGATTGCTGTGTTCGGCAGACAACTTAATTTCGCCGGACAAATAGTCTGCCTCGTAGACTGTGAGAAAAATATGCAAACCCTTGCTTTCAAAATGTCGGCGAAATTGGAAAACAGGTTTACCAAGTTTATATTTTACTTCTTCGCCAAGTTCTTCTCCTACTTCTCGCGCGATAACTTCGGTGAGTGGAGTAGTGTGTTCAACATCGTCTATGCGACCACCGGGCAAATCAAAATGTTTGCCGACAGCGTCCGTCAAAAACAAAAATTCGTCTCCTTTTTTGAGAAGAACTTTCAAGCCAACATGGTAAATCGCGTATGCTTTTTTCGTAGTTTCGTTTGCCATAAACAGTTTTTCTTAATACTCCACCGATGGTTTTTTAAAATTGCGGATTCCACCGCGCGGTTTTTCAACATCACCTTTATAACGAGGAATTACATGGATATGCAAATGAAAAACTGTTTGGCCTGCGGCTTCACCGCAATTAACGCCGAGGTTATATCCGTCAGGCTCAAACTCTTTATCAAGTCGTTCTTTAGTATTCTGAATTACCGCAAACAAATCATTCCACTCCTCGGCGTTAAGAGCAAAAATGTCTGTTTGATGTCTTTTTGGAATTATGAGAGTGTGGCCTTTGTTAACTGGGTGTTCGTCTGCTCTAGTAAAAAAATACTCCGATTCAAGGAGAATACCTTCCTTTTTGGAAAAAATATCACAAAACAAGCATTTTATTTGTTCCATAGGATTAAAAAATTTTCTTTCCCCCAAATCCAAAATATGGTTCGAGTCGGTGTTTTTAACGGGTTCTTTGGCGGTTTTGAGCGGTGCGGCTCACTTCGACTTCGCTCAGTACAAGCCGCCGCATTTTCCGGATTCGTGGGGGGTTTTCCTCGCCGCCGCAGGCGACGAGAACGGCAAGCCCTCCAAAATTTGAGCGGCTTCGCCGCGATCTTTGATAATTTCAAGTTTTTCGCGGGCATTAGCCCGCTCCGAGCTTCGCTCGGTTTGGTGGCAAATTCTTTTTCTTTCTTATTGATTTATACTCAGAAAATTATTTAGCTATCCACCCACCATCAACCACTAAAACATGACCGTTCACAAAATCAGATTCGTTAGAAGCTAAATAAACAGCGGCCATAGCGATGTCTGCTGGCTCCCCTAATCGAGGA